>OHVH01000020.1_pt1 | contig 43771 bp, 24 predicted proteins | sample 1579361 | NCBI WGS metagenome assembly OHVH01 (sample SAMEA3882507, study PRJEB24775) | human gut metagenome | biome: human-associated habitat; feature: intestine environment; material: feces | place: Netherlands | collected 2009/2010
ACTTCTTCTGTTGTGTCAGTTTTATAATGATTTACAATTATTTCTCCCATTTTAGATTCTTCTATAAATGTCGCATATACATTTTTATTTTGTGTAACATTCTTAAACAATGGAATCTTTACACTATTATCTTCTTCCTCAGAAAAATTAATATTTTCGCCATTAACTGATATACTTAAAACTCTATACCCATCATTTGGAGTAACAACAATTTCTTTTGTTGCATCTTTTCCATGTTTTACTTTTTCATATAAAAATTCTTCACTTCCGCTTATCTTTCCATTTTCTCCACATGCTGTAGTTATTTCATATTCCTTTAAAGAATTATATACTTTTATTTCTGTTTTTTGTGGTATAGATGCTGCCCCTTTGTTTATTTCTAATAAAGTTGTTGCGCTTATTCTTTCTGAGTTCAATTCTATTGGTATTAATATTTCATCATTATTTGTTACTGTTACATTTTTAATTGATTTTCTATATGAATAGTAATCACTATCATAATTCACGATTTTTTTATTGAATTCATATTTACTTTCCAATTCAAACTCAGGTGAATATTTATATATACTTTTTTCTCCTTGAATCACATAACTTCCATCTTTCAGTTTCAATATTCCATATAATTTTTCTACATTTCCATTTGATATATCTTCAGTTTCTACTTCTTCAATCCATTCTAATTCACCTTGTTTACTATATTTGGCAATTACTGCTGATATTGAATAATTATCACCTCTTACTGCATTTGTATATACTCCATATTCTGCTCTTTCTTGAGTTGTTCCTACAAATAGATATCCTCCATCATTATCTATACAACCATCCTCAAGTACATTAACTGAACTATAATATCCATGTGCTGTTTTTCCAAGTTTCTTTACCCATAACAAATCTAGATTTTTATCAAGTTTTAATATCCATCCTCCCTCATACTGCGAATTCGTAGAATAAACTATAAAATTGCCATTATTATCCTCCATTATCTTTGCACATTCTACGCCATTATATTCTCCTCCAGTGAAAAATTCTTTTTGTCCAATATAATCTCCTTGTAAAGTATATTTAAAAATCCCAATTGTAGGTCTTGAACTACCTCCTTGTTGAGCAGATTCTATTGTATCATTATAAGAATTTTTTCCAACTGCAACCATGATATAATTATCTTTGCTTATTATAATATTTCCAGCATTTCCTTTAGCAGGAACAATTTGATTCCACTCACTTTCTCCTTTATAATTAAATTTACTTAAAACTATCATTTTTTCATCATCATGCGAATAACCTTTACTAGCAAGTGCAATATACCCCCCATCATTAAGTTGTATTACTTGATTATAAGAACAATAATAATTACCAATTGATTCATCAATTAATTCATTACTTTTCTCCCATTCAACCTCAAACTGTGAATTGTATTTAGTAATTTTTCTACCACACACTCCTACATATCCGCCATCATTTGTTTGACTCATACTTGTCTGCTTAATATCTGAATATTCAGCTTTTATAGTTATTTCACTTTCTCCTTTTTGGCTTTCATCAATCCCAAAATAATATGTATGTTCTTCTAAACTTCCTAAATAGTAACCTTCAAGAGCCTGAACTTCTATTACTTTATATAATCCTGACTCTAAGCTTTCTTGAATTCGTCCTTCTTCATCTGTTTCAAGAACTCTATATTTTACTTTGTTTATAAATTCTTCTTTTCCAACAACTTGTCCATTAATATTTTTAGCCTCTGATAAACTCTCACTTCCATCTTCATTTTTTTCAACTTTATATATAGCAAATTTTACTCCTTTTAATAGTTTTCCAGTCTCTTCATCTTCTTTTATTATCTCAAATGTTTTTTCATTATCCATTTGAACATAAACTATATTATTTACTACATTTGGTTCTTGTTTGAAATTACCTTGTGTCACTGCAAATTTTAAATTTCCATCATTATCTTTAGTTGCAATAAACTTTATTTCTTGTTCATTTAATACATATCCTTTAGCAGCTTCTATTTCTTTTATTGTGTATTCATATCCTGCATACAAAGTTAGTTCAATTTCTCCATTTTTATCTGTCAAGTATTCTTTTCCTTCCTCCGGAAACCATTTACCTTTAATATTAAACTTAGTATTTGGTACTACATTATCACTATTTTTTTGATATTTAGTCAAATTAAACGTATACGCATCTTCTTTTTCATTTTCTAAAACTGTTGATAATACTGGAACTTTTCCACTCTCTTTATTAATACTAATTTCCTTGAATTTGTTATCTAAGTCATATGCTATATATTGTTTGTTATTGCTTTGAACTTTAAATCTTATTTCTTCATTTATTTCCTTATATCCTTCAGCATATATTTCTTTTAAAGTATAAATTTCATTTTGGTATAATCCTGATATATACACACTTCCATCGTTTAGAGTTTGTATTATTACTCCATTTTCTGAAATTCCTTTACCTTTTAATAAAAACTTAACATTACTAATCTTATTTTGAGTTTCTGTTTCTGTTTTTACTAAATTTAAAGCATATTTAACTTTGTTTTCTAATGATAATTTAACTAGATTTTGTTCATTTATAACTTCCTGTTCCTTAAATTCTCCAGCTACATTTTCTATACTTAAAGTTCCATCATTAGCATTTACTTTTATCTTTCTTTCAGTAGAATCACATTCATAATTTGATGTAACATTAGTTTTTGTTATCTTATACTCTTTTTCTACATATAAATTTTTGATTTTTAAATTACCATTTTCGTCTGTTGTTCCAATTATGTTCTCTTTTCCATCTGATATATTATATGTAACACCTTTAACAGTTTCTGCTGTAAATTCTTCATAATCTGTTATATCTAAATTATATTTTTTAGCAACTAGAATTCCTAATTTATTTGTTTCAACTCTTTGATATAACTTTCCTTCATTAGTATCTAAGTTGAAATATACCGCATGTGTTGAATAAGAATTTTGATTATATTCTACATTATCTGGCAAATTTATTTCATATACAAATGAATATTTATCACCAATTTTTAAAACCAATTGGCTTAAATCAATAAAATATGATTTTATTTTTGAAAAATCACTAGGACTCTCAACCCATTCATTATTACTATCTTTTAAATCTCTTGTTACATTATCTTTTTCTGAATAATATATTTTCACCTTATCTTTTAATTCTTCTGGAATTTTTATTCCTTCAGAAAACATAGATGTAGAATAATCAGATCCCATATTATTTCCATCTATTACATATGTATTATCTCTAAATGGTAGTTTTCCAACTATTACAACATCTCTTATATCACCACCTGAATAATTATTAAATATTTTTATTTCTATTTTCTGAGTTTTGCTCAAGTCACTTTTGTCTATTTCTAGATTTTCTGACTCTTTTGCTATCGCATTGCCATTTTCGTCAATAATATTCTCTGTAGTAATTAAATTGTTAGGTGCCATAATATTTACACCTGTTTTTGCATATGCAACTACATCATTTGTATCTCCATTGTTATTAATATCATAAATATCTGATTTCGTATGGTCTACCTCATATACTTCATTTTCTGGATTACTTGCATATACTTCTATATTATAATTGTCAGTTTTAGTCATAGGGTCACATCTTATAGTCATATATAAACTAATTGCAAAGTTTATTGGTTTTTCATTTTGAGTATCTATTTGTATATAGATATTTCCATCTTGCTCGTATTTGCTATATTTTGATATATTTACATTAGAACTATTAGTTCTTATTTCGTCTATATTAGCATTTACTATCTGAGAAGGTAATTTCACTAAAAATTTACCATCTTTCCAACTTTGTACGCAATTATTACTTGCTTCTATATCTAGGCAAATTTGATTTTCTACTTGGCTAGAAATATTCTTTTTATTAGTTGACACACTTATAATAGAAGAAGGAGTTTTAAAATCAGTAACCTCTGTCGCATATACAGTATTATTACATATTGCTGTACTGTAATTATAAATATAATTATATTTAAGTAATTCTTCTTTAGTTATAGAATTACTTAATGCTAATGAATCTATCTTTTTCATATTATTAACCTTAATGTTTCCATTTTCACCAGGTTGAACACTACTAGTTTCTATCCTTATAATCTTAACATCATCTGAATAATAATATTTTTCATTCCAATTGCTCTTATAAAATGTTTTTATTAATTCATTCGTTTCATTATTGTATAATTTTATTGTTCCATTTTCTCCTAATAGACTTTGTATATCTCCTGAAAAATATATTCCCACATTCTTTATACAATTTGTTTCCATACTACCTAGAGTATCTGATTGCTCTTGTTTTATCACTATTACATCATCCTGAGTATTTTTCATTCGTAATATCTGCCATGTTACTTCATATGTATCATCTTTTATATCTTGTACCCCTTTGTAAACATCTAATACATTTTTCTTATTTAATTTTTCATTTACACTTGTACTATATGCATATTCTCTTGTTTCTACTTCCGGGAAACATAATATTGCTTGAATTTCTCTTTCAGCAGTATTACTTTTCACTATTCCATCTTCATATAAATTCAAATTATTATATGCCTCATAATAAGCTGATACTGGAATATTTAATATATAATTTCCATCTTTCATACTTGAAATTGCTTCTTGCGGATATTGTACCTCAAGTTGGAAAATATAATTTCTCTTTATCGGATTTTCTATTGTTCCATCTGAATATATTTGACTTGATCTTTCTATATGAAATTCCCTTGTATCTTTATCATATTCACCATTTTGAACAGAAACTTCAATAGGTGAATATCCATTTAATTGTGGAATTGTCCCTTGTACGCATAACTTTGAAAGCATTAATTTTTTCTGCAATTCAGACACTTCTACATTTAACTTAATACTTGAATTTTCTTTATCTAATATACATTTTTGAGATACACTATCTATATTAGCAGTTACATCACCATACCAATCTACTGTTAAAAACACATCTTTCTTTATTTCTTGTTCTTCTCCTTTGCTGTTTACATATGTCCCTTCTAAAGTTATTTTATTATCTTTTCTTGAATAATTATTTATATTTCCAGATTGTATTGCATATGCTTTTGTTGAAGAATACTTATAATCTCCACTTAAAATTAACCCTTGTATTAGTGCATTAGTTCCCTCTTTTATTTCTCGTAAATCTATAGAGTTTACATTAGATGAAATATAATTTCCATTAATTACATTATCTGCAACTAATGAAGTTGATAAAAAAAAGTTCTTTCCATCTATTTTTATTTTTGCATCCTTTAACGTTCCCTCTGAATTTACATTAAGTTGCATATACAAAGTGTCTTGACTTCCAATTTCTTTACAAGTACCTCTAAGTTTTTCTGCTTTTCCATCTCCATCTAAATCTTTTAAAACATAAGCATCAAACTTAACAAAATCACTTTGTGTTTTATCGTCATCTTCTTCAACTTGAGTATATGATTTAGCTACCTTCATTTCTGCTTCATTTATATTTTTAGGATTTTTTACACACATACTCAATATAATACTGATTAAAGTAATAATCATAAGTACGACTATTAAAATTATTTTTGCTTTTTTATTTTCTTTAAATTTAAACATATTTCTCCCCCTAATGACACTATTATCTTATTTAATTATTTCATAATAAAAAAATCTTTTCAATATTACTATTTTTATACTTTTCTAGCTTTCTTACGGATACTATCTCTCACTAACTTATTACTTTTCTATTTCTTTTATTTAACATTATTGTAATAAAATTATACCTAATCTTTATTAATCCTTTATAGCCGTAGCAATTTATCAAACCACAAAAAAATATTGAGACAGAAAATTTGAATTTCTTCTATCTCAATATCAATTTTTTATCTCTCATACATTATCTAACACTTACATATAAATTCATCAAGATTTATATATCCAAAGTTATTATTTCAAAAATGCACCAATAGCACCAAACACTCCTGCAGATGCTAGCCCCATTATAATTCCAGCTAAAACAACTCCTGCCATAACTGCAATAACACTCTTTTTAAAATTCATATCTAAAAGGCTTGCTGCAAGTGTTCCTGTCCAAGCTCCTGTTCCAGGAAGTGGTATACCTACAAAAAGGAATAGTGCCCAATATAATCCTTTTCCTGCTTTTTCTTGTAATTTCTTTCCGCCTTTTTCGCCTTTTTCTAAACAAAATTTAAAGAATTTTCCGATAATTTTTTTGTCTGCTCCCCATACTAAAACTTTTCTAGCAAAGAAAAAGATAATAGGTACAGGCAACATATTTCCTATAATACAAATTATATAAAGTGGTATTATTGGAAGTGCATCTCCCCATAAATTACTTAGTCCTACTGGAACTGCTCCTCTTAATTCAATTAATGGTACCATTGATATAAAAAATACTAGTAAATATTTTTTTAACATATAACTTCTCCTTTTCATTTTTATTAATTTTAATAAAATAATATTTTATACATGATAAATACTATACATGATAATTCACAAAAAAACAAGTACATTAAATATATTTTTTATCTTTCATTTCCATCTTTTTTTGTAATGCTTTGTTCTTTGTTTTTCGACTCAAGACCCCACTTAACTCGTTGTATATTTTCATTCAATAACTCTGCTATATCTACTTCACTTTTTCCCTCTTTATGCATTATCTTAATTTCATTATTCAACTCTTTTTGTTTATTTACCTCTTTAATTGCATCAACAGTATATAAATGTAAGTTCTCTGCTATTTGTTCTACACTCATTCCATTTTTTAGGTATTTCATAATATTATAACTTAATTCTTGTTCTTCAATTCCAGACATAATCCTTTTCTCGTCATTTTTATTTGGCAATTCATAGTATATCTCTCTTACAATCGCCTTTGCATTTGTAAATCTACCTAATTGCACATATATTTGTATTAGCTCTTCAATTTCTCCACGATTTGGCTTACGATAATTCTTTATAATTATTCTATTTCTTAATCTTTTTAATTCTTCTTTGTCATATTCTTCTCCACTCATAATCTTCTTTTTTATTTCTAATAATTTTTTTGACGTCTTACTAACTATCTTCTTTTCTTTAACTTCTTCTTTTCCCTCTTTAATTATTTTTGAAGTGCTATTAACTTTCCTCACTTGAACATTAAGTCTTCTACTATCCTCATTCTCTATTTTTTCTGTTTTCTTAAAAATTTCTCTTTTACTTTTTTTAATTATTTCTGTAACTTCTTGTTGCGTTATATTTACCGTATTAGCTATTTCGCTTATCTTCATTCCTCTCACATACATATTAATAATGAATCTTTCTGTTATATCATTTCCCATAAAATCTCCCTCCTTATCTAATATTTTTAATATGATTTACTACTTTCGATTTCTGTTTCTTTCTTTTTTATTTTCTCTGCCAATTTAAAATCTACATAGTCTTCTACTAGTATTCTAACAACTGCACTAACTGGCACTGCTAGAAACATTCCTAACATTCCAAAATAAGCTCCTCCAACTGTTATCGCAAATATAACTAATAATGGACTTACTTTTAATGATTGTCCCACAATTTTAGGATTAATAATATTAGCATCAATTTGTTGTAATATGATAACTACAATCAACATCCAAATCGCTTGTGTTAATCCTCCTGTTATTAAGGTTATAACTGCAGATATTGCAACAGCAATGATAGCACCTACATATGGTATCATATTAAATAGTCCTATAAAAAATCCTAATAATGGTGCATATTTTATTCCCATTATTGTCATCGCTATAGTTACTAATATTCCAACCACTATTGCATCTAAAAACTGACTCGCTATAAATTTAAAAAATATTTCATTTGAATTGTTAAAATATTTATCAATATTTTTATATGTTCTGTCTTTAAAAATAGCACTAGCAAATTTCTTTAAAAAGCCTAATATTTCATCTCTTTCTGATAAAATATAAACTGATACAATTACTGCTACAAATATATCAAATATACTTGTTACTGCATTAACTGCTCCTATAGCATATTGTACAATCATGTCTAAATTAAAATATTGCTTAATATTTATATTTTGTATATTAGTTATTACATCTTGAGCCCAATCACCCTTTAATATTGAATCTGATGGTAAATTGTTATAATTATTTATTGCTATCTCAAAATATCCTTGCATATTATTTACTAAGTCCTTTATACTTTCTATTACAACTGGTAAAATAACACTAACTAATATAATAATTAATATTGCTACAATAAAGTATACACTTATTATGCTCATTCCTCTTGCATTTTTCTTTATAAATTTTCTTTTTGATTTTTTATATGCTTCTTCCATTTTTTTGCAAGGAATATAAAGTAAATATGCTATAAATATTCCCACAAAGAATGGACTTATAATCCCAAAAAATTTTCCTATTACATCAACTACGTCTCCAAAATTATCAAGAGCTTTGTATACAATAATAATTGCAACACCAAGTAAAAACCAATATATCCATTTTTTAAAATGATTTCTAATTTCACTCATTTTCATTTCATTCCTTCCTTATATTTCTATTTCTAATTCTACAGGGCAATGATCACTTCCCATTACATCTTCATCTATTTTTGCTTCTTTTATCTTATTTTTTATATCATTTGAAACAATAAAATAGTCAATTCTCCATCCTACATTTTTTTCTCTTGCCTTTCTCATATAAGACCACCATGTATATACATTTTCTTTGTCAGGATATAAATATCTATATGTATCTATAAAACCTGCTTTTAATAGTTCAGTCATTTTATTTCTCTCTTCATCTGTAAATCCTGCACTTTTATGATTAGTTTTAGGGTTTTTTAAATCAATTTCTTTATGTGCTACATTTAAGTCTCCACACATAATAACTGGTTTTGATTGGTTTAGTTTTAACAGGTATTTTCTAATTTCATCTTCCCATTCCTGTCTATAATCTAATCTTTCTAATTCTCTTTTAGAGTTTGGTGTGTATATATTTACAATATAAAATTTTTCATATTCTAATGTAATTACTCTTCCTTCTTTATCATGTTTCTCTATTTCTATTCCATATTTAACATCTATTGGCTCTTTTTTTGTAAATATTGCTGTTCCAGAATATCCCTTTTTTTCAGCACTATTCCAGTAACTTTTGTAACCTTCAAATTCTAATTCGATTTGGTCTTTTTGACATTTTGTTTCTTGAATACAAAAAATGTCACTGTTTGCTTTTTGAAAAAATTCTTTAAATCCTTTGTTTATACATGCTCTTATTCCATTTACGTTCCATGAAATTAATTTCATTTTTACACCTCTTATTATAACCTTGTTTCTTTACCTATTTTACTATATTTCAGGCTAAATGGCAACCTATATCAAATAGAAAATATCTCAGTTAATTAAATTATTAACTGAGATATTTTTCACATTAAATTTATTGTGCTACACTAACTGGTAAGTATTTTACTCCCCATTGTAATGCTGCTGAATGAGAACTTACATAAATGTCAATTCTATTTCCTTTTATCGCTCCGCCTCTATCTTCTACTGTGTAGATATGTCCACCTATATTTAGTTTTGTTCCAAATGCAAATTTCGATGGTGCTGCAACTGTTCTTCCTGCTGTTGCTTGTGTTCCTGATGCTGTTCTTCCTGTAGTTTTACCACAACATTTGCTACAAGAACAATACGCTGTGATTTTATAAGTTTCTCCGTCAATTACTGCTGTAGTTGTTGTTCCTGATGTTCTTGGTAAATCAGCACTTCTAGATGTTTCTACTTTCTTTTGAACTTGAACAATTTTATTTACAGGCTCTTGAACTACTACTTCTGATATAACTGTTTTTTCAATTTCTACTTCATTTTGATATTTTATTTTATATGTTACTTCTTTTATTCCGTCTTTTCCTTCTTTTAAAACTTTATTAGTTGTATTTGAGTCTGCACTAGTTGAATTTTTTGTTATTGTCTCATATGGGATTGCAACTTGCTCTACTACTATTTTTTCAGTGATTGGAGCATAATTTTGTAATAATTGTTCTAAAGTTGTTTCTGCACCTTCTTCTGATATTTTGGCTATTTTAACCTCATTGTATGACTTATCTGTTATTTGAATATTTTGACCAGCTGATATTTCACTATCTAAGTCTGGTATTGTTTTTTGATCTTCTTTTAATACAATATTATTTTCTTCTAATACTTCCGATACTGTAGTTTTTGAAGTTAATGCTGTCATTTCATATCCATTTTGAAGAATAATTTTTATATCCTTCAAGTTGGTATTAACTGCCATAACTCCTATTCCTGATATTAAAATTAATATAATACTTACACATATAATCTTTATTATAGAAATTGAAGCTTTTTCTTCTCTTTTCATAAAAATTTATTACCTCCTTTTTGGCAACACATTTATTATACTCTTTTTTCTTATTTTTGTCAAATTTGGACTTTTCCACTTTTTTCTTAACTATATAAACATTTCTTTATATTATATGTCCTCCTGTTAAAAATATTACTTTTAATTACTTATTATAACTTCTAATTTATAATCTGTGAATAATAAATGCTTGTTATCTATATACAATTTTTTGTATTTTTTATTGTATAAATTCAAGTAATATGTTATTATATCGTTATATATTATTAAAAGAGGAGGAATAATAATGACTATTTGGATTATATTAGGAATCGTTGTAGTTCTAATAATTGCAGTTATTGGAATGTACAATAGTTTAGTTCAATCTAAAATAAAAGTTGATAATGCTTGGAGTCAAATAGATGTACAATTACAAAGAAGGTTCGATTTAATACCTAACTTTGTAGAAACAGTAAAAGGTTATATGACTCATGAAAAAGAAACTTTTGAAAAGATAGCTAGTCTTAGAACTTCATGGGCAAATGCTAATAGTGTTTCTGAAAAAGCTGAGCTAGACAACCAATTATCTACAACTTTGAAAACAATTATGGCTGTTTCAGAAAACTATCCTGAATTAAAGGCTAATCAAAATTTTTCAGAATTATCAGAAGAATTAAGAAATACAGAAAATAAAATTTCTTTTTCTAGACAATTCTATAATGATACTGTAACAATGTATAATACAAAGTTACAAGTATTCCCTTCTAATATCATTGCTGGAATGTTTAATTTTAAAGCTCGTGATTTATTCAAAGCTGAAAGTGATGAAGCTAGAAGAAATGTAAAAGTTGATTTTGGAAACAATAACTAAATAGCCGAAAAAACACTAAAGAGCTCTTAAATGAGCTCTTTAGTGTTTTATTTTTTTATATTAAATACATCTTTTGCATTCTTATATGTGACACTAGCTACCTCTTCCAAAGTTATCTTCTTAACCTCAGCTATTTTTTTTGCCATATATTTTACATTTCTTGGATCATTTCGTCTTCCCCTCAAAGGTTCTGGCGACAAGTATGGGCTATCTGTTTCAATTAAAACTTTGTCCATTGGTACCATCTCTATAATTTCATTTGCATTTTTAGAATTTTTAAAAGTAATTGGACCAGCAAAAGATATATAGAATCCTAACTTTAATCCCTCTTTTACTAATTCACGATTTAATGGACAACAATGAAATATTCCTTTCTTTTGTACTTTATTATCCTTCAAAATTTCTAAAGTATCCATAACTGCTTCTCTTGTATGTATTACTATTGGAAGCTGTAATTCATTAGCCATTTTTATTTGCTCTATAAATGCTATTTTTTGTAATCCTTTGTTTTCTTTATTCCAATAATAATCTAATCCTATTTCACCAATTGCAACTACTTTATTATTTTTCTTCACCAAATTAGATATTTCAGCTAAATCTTTCCACAATTCATCTTCTGTTTGTGGAATATCATTTGGAGAAATACCACAAGTAGCATAAATAAATTCATATTTTTTAGACAATTCTACTGCTTTTTGTGAACCCTCTAAGCTATATCCAGCAGATACAAAATTTTCTATTTCATCATTATGTATCTTTTCAATTATTTCTTCTCTATCATCATTAAATTTTTCATCATCTAAATGTGCATGACTATCAAAAAATTTCATATAAAACTACCTTCCTAAAACTGTCACATTTGCTACCGCATATTCCTTACAATGTGATATACTCAAATCTATATTTTCAATATCTTTTAAGTCAATTCCTATAATATTTAATTTTGGTCTTCCTTGTTTGTCATTTACAACTTCAAAGTCCTTCCAACAAACTTCATATTTATCTTTTATTTTCCATGAAATAGCTTTAAATGCAGCTTCTTTTGCAGCAAACCTAGCAGCATAGTGCTGATATTTCTGTGACTTTTTTTCTTCACAATATTCAATTTCTTTTTTTGTATATACTCTTTCTAAAAACTTTGCTCCAAGATTTTCTATACTTTCTTTAATTCTTTCTATCTTAATAATATCTGTACCACATGTAACTTTCATTTTTATCCCTCATTGTTTCATTAATGTTATAAAGTTTAGTATGTTAAATAGCAATGATGCCACTAATATTACCGCAATTAGTATTGTTACTGTTTTATTTTTTTCTATATTTAAGTCTTTATATAAAACATCATATTTATTTTTCACTTCTCCATATAGCTTTTCTAACTCAAATGTTTCTTGCATTCTGTGATTTAATACTGTTCCAATTTCATCTTCTGTTATTTCTTGAATCCATATTTTTTTAGTAAAATCTATAAATTCTTTTCTTGCTTTTTTTACTAGTTTTGGATTTTTAAACTTCAACTGCAATTTTTTTAGATATATTTTTTTATATAAATTCAATATGTATGTATAAAAGTATTGATTTTCATATTCATCTGGAAGAATTGTATAATTATTCATATCACTGCTTGAAGAAAATAATGTACACCCTAACTTAGTTAAGCCTACTTTTGCATATTTCCATTTTGAAAGTATTTTTATTTTTTCTTTTTCCATTTCATAATTTCTGCTATTATCTGCTGGTAATATATTAGCATACTTTATAAAATTGTGTTTTATTTTATCAAATTCATTTGTACTGTTCCATGCTTCTTGATCAATACATACATATGAATATGTCAAAAATCTTTCTGTATCAATATCTAGTTTAATAGCTCCTATATTAGAACCTGTAATACTTCTAATAAATTCTTTAAATGTTTCTACTTCATCAAAATCTCCTGTTTGTAAACGAATGTTATCATATGTATCTAAAGCAGAAATATCTTGATTTATATCTCTAAATTTATAATTAAAATTTAATAAATCTGCAAATTTAGAATCTTCATCAATATTTGTTTTAATCACTAAAAAGCATATTCCTGTACTAAAGCATATAACTTCTACTTTCTGAATTGTAAAGAAAATTCCTTTTCTATCATCTACTTTTCCTTGTATATCTTTTTTTAATGTATATTCGAAAATATTACAAGAATATTTACTAAGAATAGCGGCTCTTGTTTCTATTGGTAATTCTTCCAACCTTTTCAACTCACTACTTCCAAAACTAAAACTAGAAAATAGTAATTCTTTTGTATTAGGCAAGAAATATTTATACATAGTATAATCTTTTTCCTTTTGAAATACCTTTAATTTAAAATCCTTATCTTTTAACATTTTTAATAAATATTTGTGATACTTTCCATCTTTTATAATAAATGGATGTACAAAATATGTATATTGATAATTTATCTTTAGTTCCATTTTACCACCTTATTTTCATTTAAAATGATATTATTTTTTAGTCAACAATAATTATAATTGATTATAATAATTCATATTAATATCTTTTCCTAAATGCCATCTTCCTATAAAGTCAACTTTTAAATAATCTTCTAATTCGTATGTTGGTTCTTGAACAACATTACCTTTTTGATCAATTGCTCCCCATTTTCCGTCTTTTTTTACTGCTACATATCCATATGTATTTTGTTGTGTAGCATCATCATATATATAATCTACTATAACTTTTCCATCTTTATCAACAAATCCATATTTTCCGTTTTTCTTACTTATAAATAAAGTATGAGAATTAAATATATCTGATTCATTTTTTGCTTCAAATTTAAAATTATAGTATTTATGTTCTTCATCTTGTCTTATTTCTATATACCCTTTTTCAGTATCAATATCAAGTAATATTCCTGTCAATTTTACAGTATATGTATTGTCAATTATATCATTATTAAATTCTGCATCTTCTGCAATATATATATCTGCTTTTTCATTATAATATATAGAATTATATTTAAGTTCTACTTTAATATCTTTTTGTAAATCAATAACTCCGTATTTTCCGTCTTTCTTAGCTATAAATACTCCAGACTTTGCTTCACTCAAATATTCATAACTTGCTTCTATAGTTACTTCTCCTGTTGTTTTCATTACACCATATTTATTATCTTTTTTATATATAATTCCATTATCTATATTTTTCAAAATTTCTGTTATTTCATCAAATCCAGTTGTTAATATTTCTGTTCCATCTTTTTTTACTAATATTTGTTTTCCTGATTTTTTTACAACATAATAATCATTTCCATATACCTTAGCAATTTCGTCATATTTCATATCTAAAATAATATTTCCTGAGAAATCAACTATTCCATATTTTCCTTCTGTGTTTTTTACAATATATCCTGATTTATTATCTTTTCCTAGATTAGTAATATCTGCATATTCTGTTTTTAAAATAACTTTTCCTTCATCATCTACTATTCCATATTTTCCATCTTTTAAAATCTTTAACGCATTTTTTATTCCTGATAATGCACTAATTTGGTCATATTCACATGATAGTAATTCTTTGCCTGATAAATCTATTATTCCGTACTTACCATTTTTCTCTACTTTTAAAACATCATCTTCATACCATAAATTATCTTTTTCATCTTTATTTTGAATTGCTTCTATTTTGTCATAATCTTTAAAGATTTCCTCATTTTTGCTATTTAATGCCTTTGTTTTGTAAGTTCCTGTAGTATAATCTACATCATATGTACATAAAAACACATCGTTTTTGCTATTTGGTACAATAATCATTTCTGAATAAGATGGATCTATTATTACACTTCCTGTCTCATCAATAACACCCCATTTATTATCTTTAAATGCTGCAAAATAATCTTTACTAGCAATTTTCCCTTGTTCTTTATTTTTAGTTAATACTCCTTTTATAATAAAAATAACCATAATAATAACAATAATTGCTAATATAACGGCAAATACCTTTTTCATATTTAATTTTGGCTCTTCGTACCTTCTACCTCTACTTCCTCTGCTCATTTTATTTTAGCCCCCTTTTATATAAAATATTTATTTGAATTTTCTATTATATTTTGTATTTTTTTGTAGTTTCACATTTATTTTATATCATCCTTTATAATTAGTCAATCCATTTTTCTCTAAGTTTGAGCATTTTTTCAGCAAATTTGTTTGCGTGCGAAAATTTATAAAAAATGAGGAAGGATTCGCATAAAAAAATCCTTCCTCTGTGTTGATTTAAAATATTTAATTCTAAAATCTTATTCTTCTTTTTTTCTAAATTTACAAACAATAATACTCATATCATCCTTTGCCACACCATAATTATTATCTATAGCTTCATTTAAAATTAAATCTGCTATTTTCTGAGTATTACTAGTTTCAACATCCTCTAACATATATTTAATCCACAACTCTTTATTTTTATATTCAATATTAGAATCTAAGATTCCATCTGAACACATAAGCATAATATCTCCTGCTTCTATATCTTTGTCAAAAGTCTGAATTGTTGTTTCTTCTATAATTCCTGTTGGCAAAGATGTTGATTTTATCATTTGAACTCTTTTCTTATTTTTTATATAAGTTGGACAAGCTCCACTTTTTATAAATTCTATATTTCCTTTATATAAATCTACAATCGCTATATCTAATGTTGCAAATATTTCGTTATTTTGATTTAACAATGCTGTATTTATTAAATCTAATGATATCTTTTTATCAAATCCAGATAAAAGTAGGTTTTCTAATAATCTTAATGCATGTAAACTACTATTTTTAGCCTCTTTTCCACTTCCCATTCCATCACTTATTGCCACTAAATATTTTCCATCTTTTAGCCTAATACTTAAATTGCTATCTCCTGAAGTTTCGCTTTTACTTTTAGTAGTTTCTGCTTTACCAATTGCCATAATATATTTGTCTTCTGATAAAAAGTTTAATCTTTTTCCTACACTAGCTTCATCATTTAATACTATCTTTTCTTTTAGTACTTTTGTCAATATATCTTCTATTACTTCTATTTTTGCTGTTTCCAATATTTCGTCTAAATATATTTCAATTAAAAAACGATTATCTTTTTTTATAACTAAATCTTGAACTTCTATTTCTTTTTGTCTTAACAACTCTATAATTTCCGTTTTTTGATTTTCATATTTTTCTTCTACTTCTAAATCTTTCTCTAAGTCTTTTGCCATACTTTGAATTGCCTTTGATACTCCGTTTAGCTGCCTTCCAATATTTTTTTGATTTTCTTCTACTTTTTTTCTCCATATAAAATTAGATTTACTTATTTTATATGATACATTAATAACTCTTACCATCTGTGAAATATTTTCTTCTAAATACTTACTAATATTTTTATCTTCAAATCCTACTACATAGCTGTTACAATCAGCAAATATTTTTAACAAATCTTGTGTTGTAATTTCTTGTTTATCCAACAAAAAGTCAAATATTTCACTAACAATTTCACCTTCTGTATCTGCTATATCTTCATATAACATGTTTTCTTTATATGGTTCTAGATTATTTAATAATTCAGATAAGAAAATTTGCTTATTTCCAATTTTATTATTTCCTTCTCCATAATTTACTTGTTCTGTATTTCTATATGTTGTTGCCATCTCTTGTATTGCTTCTGAAACATTATTTAAACTTTGAGCCATTTCTTTGCTTTTATTTAATGCTCTACCTGGAGCACCTGGTAAAAATTTATTAGTTCCTATAAATTCTTCTATATCAATTTTTAATGTTTTTGGAATTAATAATAATCCTAATGATGCTATTAAAATTTCTTTAAAATGTATTAATTCTACTGTATAGCCATTTGATACATATGCTAAAAGTACATTTCCTAATGTAAAACCTATAACAACTCCTATTTTACCAAACTTATTTAAAATTCCTGCTAACATTCCAGATATTGCATATGCTGCTATCATTATTGGTTCTGTTCCAGATATAACACCTAATGTTACTCCTATTGTTACTCCTGATGTAGTACCTATTAAAATTCCATTTTTCCAACCTAAAATCATAACAATTAATATGCTTAATATATTTCTAATTCCAAATCCAGCTATACTTAAATCTCCAAAGCCTCCTACTGCAATAGCAAGTAAAAGACTTGCACCTATTACTTCTTCAATCGAAAATGCCCTCTTTAAATAGAATTCTTGTATTACAACTGTTGAGTTTACAAAAATCTTATAAAATACTAGTGCTATCATTGCTAATGTAATTGTAGATAATATATCATAAATAGTAAATCCAGACATTACACATTTAACAGCTTGGATCACTAATACAGATATAAAAACATTTTTTCCTACTTTTATTTTTTCGTTTCTTTCTTGCTCATTATAACGAGGTTTGATAATAAACAAACTTATTAGCATAACTAAAGCTGTTAAAAAATAGCCAAGTACTCCGCCTACACCAAATTTAATAAAATTTCCTATTAAAGATGCTAAAACTATTCCTAATGCTGGAATAGAAGATGCAAAACATGCACCTAACATACTTATACTAAAAATTGAAAATTCATCATTTAGTCCAACAAAAGATAGCATAAATGAAACTATGTAAAGTACGATATTGTCTTTTGTAAATACATTTGAAAATATATTTAGTTTGTTTGTACTTTTTTTGTTTTCATTTTTGCTATCTAAATCTATTGTATTTTCATTTATATTTTGAAACATCCTTACCACCTCTTCTTTTTTAAGTTATTATTTAACTTTTTTTAAATTAAATATATTTTACTACTTGTCCTTTGTGGTTTTTGTCTTTTTTGGTAGCCTGTACCGAAAAAGTTTTTTACATTTTTTTATTTATATTTAGTATTTTTTTTATATTGTTTTAATATTTGATTTTTATTTTATTATATATTGTCGAAAATTGCAATATAAATTTTAATTTTAATTTTAAAAGGACTGGAATTTCCAGTCCTGATATCTTATCATGTATTATTTTAGAATTTTCTTTTTGATAAATACTATACCTGTGCCTAATATTACAAAGAATGATATTGCAACTATTGTAATTAAAATATAGTTTTTGTTTTCTCCTGTAGGTGTTGTAATTGTTACAGTTTCGCCTCTATCATATAAAGATGTATATTTTGGTGTTACTTTTCTTCCCGTTTTTGCAGTTCTAGTTACTTCAGTTATTTCTACATCATTATTTAATTCAATTTCATCTGTATTTGTTAAAATCTTGGAAGCCGTTAAGCTTGCCATATTAAATTCACCTGGTGCTATTTCTCCCTCAAGATTAGCATTATGTAGAATTGTTTTATCTGCTAATCTCTTTTTTCTTGCTGTTATAATATTTTCTATTCTCCAATTTCCTATCGCTTCACTATATTGCTCTTCAAATTTTTCATACCCTATTCTTATTTCTGTATTTCCAGAAGCATCTGTTGAAGATGATTGGTATTTATGCAAGTACTCTTCTATTACAGTTGGTTTGCTAACTTTTTCATTATAATCTTTTATTGTCTCCCACTCTGTATTTTCATCATTTGCAATCATTGTATTATCTAAATAATCATAAACTCCACTAGCCTTAATTTTAACAATTTCTACGTCCTTTTCTCCATAGCAGTAATATTTCTCTGAATCATAATCTATTTCACTATTATTTTGTACCTTAATTTCATATTCTATTTCTACTTTCGAGCCTTGAATTAATTCATTATCAATTTCTGCTTTTATTTGTCCATTTTTAGGGTTATTTTTATCTGAAGGCTCTGTATATATTACACCTTTTACTTGTTGTTCTAGTTGTAATTTTCCATCTTTTTCTACTATTTTTGCATCTGCAATTACTTGTCCATTAGCCAATGTCATTTTCATTGATTTTGCTCTCTTAGTTACATCTATTGATTGTCTTGGTCTCTCTATAACACCAAAATCTATATTTTCTATGCTGAATGTAACTTTATCAATTCCACTGGTCTCTCTATTATAGATATCATCTTTTAATTCAACTCCAAATGTCATAGAATTTGTCATTGAGTCCATTGAGTCCTTTTTATCTATACTTGTGTCTCCGCCATCAATTTTTAATCTTGTAGCATAATTGTCTTTTGCATCTGAATATCTTGTATTTGTATTTACCCTATACCAAGTTTTTTTATTTTTTTCTTTCTCATCTTTATTAGCAGATGTCCAAATTGTAGATTTGTAATCCTCTACTGTATACTTATCATCTCCCCAGGTGTATACAATTCTATATTCTCCTGGTACAAAGTCTTTTATCGTAAATGTTCCATCTTTTCCTGTTGAATCCTTATTATCTCCTTCATAAGTAGTCGTTCCAACAGGTTGAACTCCTGATCTTAATTTCTCTCCATTTTCAAAATCAGCTTCTTTATATAAACCTACTTGCACTCCAGATATCGTTTTTTCTCCATCATCAAATTTTCCATTTCCTAATCTTTCTCTATTTGTTCCTCCTTCTGTTGGATCTACTGCATTATCCTCAAATACTGTACCTGTTATCTCTCTTGAATTTGCAACTTCTAGTATTAATCCTGGTGCATAATCCGTATCATCTTCATATGTATCTTTATTTCCTGGAATTGTACTACCTGGATTAGAATCGCTATCTATTCCTGCATAACTCTTTGTAAAATCTTTATCACTATATGTTGAATATGAATTAATTTCAACAATATTTTCTAGTCCTTCTATATTTGTTTTTTCGTCCCAATTTTCATCAAATAAAATATCTTTTACACTATCTCTTGTTAATGTATACTCTACATAAATGTTTCTATTGCTTTCGTTTGGGTTTATTTTTGTATTGCAATCTATAATCAACTTTCTATATTTAGCATCTTGATAAGATTTATCTAATTTGTAATTAATTTCATCCTTAATCTCACCATTTTCATAACCTGTGCCAATTGAGCCTTTTTCTTCTATTGTATATCGTGCGTCAAAATAATCTACTAAACTATTTATCTTAGAATATAATACTCCTGATTCATTTTTTAGCGTTATTTTATACACTACTTTTACTGAAAAATCTTTATCTTGTGTTTCTTTTACGTCTGATGGGTAAATTGCTCTTGTAAATGATTTTTCCCCATATTTTTGATTAAATTTAACTCTAACATTTGTTTCAGTTTTTTCCTCATTATTTTCAGGATTAAATTCGTCTATTTTTTTGTTTTCCCCTGTATTTTTATTAAATCTATCTTCATAATTATATGTATGCTCATATCCATTCACTGTAACTTTTGCACTATATATATTTTTTATAAGTGCTAAGTCTGGTTGTGCTCTTTCTTTTACTCCCAAATTAATATTTTTAATTGTATCTTTTCCTTCTTTGCAAATTTCTTCAATTGTTTTATTTTGTCCAAAGAATTTTTTAGATGCCGAATTTTCATCTACATTTGTTTCTGTTCTTGCAGTTATATTAAAAATATTATTGTTAGTATTATCTTTTACAATAATAGGATATTTCTGTTCATTATAACCAGTAATTCCACCTGGATATGATAAACTGCTTGCATAATTATTATGATTATAATCTAACGTATCAACATTGCCATCACTGTCTATTTTTTTATTATTTTCTATTACAGCCCAACTTTTATTGAAACTTGTTCTATTATCTAAATATGTTCCATCAATAGACTTATCAACTAGATTTTGAGAATTTGAACTTATTTCAGCTACTTTGTTTGTATTTTCTTCTTTCACGTTAACACTAACAGTCTCATAATTTAATCCATTATATGTAAACTCTATATACCCAGCTTTTTTTGTCTCTGAATTATATATATCTTCTATTTTTACATCTATCAATTCTTCATTTAAAGATATGATATTTTGAAGTTTTTCTATATCAGCTTTGTCAATCTTTCCATCATTATTAATATCCATTAATCCATTGGTATATTTATTTGTTTCTCCCGAACTTATAACTCGCGTAATTTCAGTTACATCCACTATAGATATTATACCATCTCCATTTATATCAGCCATCGACTTTGTTCCAAATACATAATTACCTTTTTCGTCTGTAATAGTCTGACCAAGAAGTTTTCCTTCCCAACTATATAACTTAACTAGTACATTTGCTAATCTTTTATCCTCTTCTTTATTACTTTCTGTATTTTCTTCTACATCACATTTTTCATTTCCTGCCTTATTGTCTTTACCACCAACTCTTTTGTCTTCCCAAGCATATCCACTCAATTTTATATATTTTCTTTTATTTTTAAATACTAATATTTCATTTCTATTTTCCTCTCTAGGCGGTTCTGTTGTATTATAAGATGCTCTAGCAACCACTTCTACAGTAGCAATATGACCTTTTCCACTTCCGGTATTATCCTTATTCGCCGTTGATGTGTAACTCCAAGTTATATAATCATCATCTACTTCATATCCAAAATATATATCTCCAACTGAAACTTCTTCTACGTAATATGTTCCTTTTAAAATGTTTCGTACTTCTATAATTCCATCACTGTTAGTCGTAAATATTGTTGCTTCGTTTTCTGTATCTACAGTTTGCATATCATCTACATGTACTATTCCTGTAATATCTTTTTTCCAACCATCACCTGTTTTAACCTGTATGTATTTGTTTTCGTCTTTTTTCTTTATTTTAAAACTTACTCCCTCTAAATTTTTTTCAGAATCTGCATCTTGTTTTATTATTTTAAGGTTTCCTGTTTGTTTCTGGTTTCCCAAAGTACATGTATTTTTCATTCCACCTTTTACTTTTACACTACCAGTAGCCATAACGGTATAACCATAATGTGGATTTGACAATTCTGTGATTGTATATGTTCCCTGTTTTAAATTTTTTAACATTATCTTTCCGTCTTCTCCTGTTTTAAAAGTTTTATCATAATTTACTGCATCACATTGTACTCTTACTTCTACATCTTTAAGTTTAACATTTGAGTCATTTTTGTCTTGTTTTATTATTTCAAGATCACCATTTTTAATTGTCCAAGATACATAATGTGATTTATCTGTAGACTTTTTTTCACCACCTTCTGTCCATTTATATCTATTATATGTCAATACATCTTGATAAGGATAATTATAATAGCCTGACGTAATTGGCCAATTTGTATGTGTGTGTCCCATTTCACATCTCCAAGTTGTAGTACCCGTCCCTGCATCAGAATATGGAATGTAATAAGCAAATGCAGCTTTATAATACTTCTTACTTATTGTCGTTACTGTTTTATAACCTGTTACTCTTACATTACTTATACTATCTTCTGTATAGTTTATCTTCAAGTAAAATGTCGTCACTCCATTATTAGTCGTTTCATCAGTAACTTCTGGATTATAGTTTGTTTTATTTTTTCCTGTTTCATCTTTTCCTGTTATTGTATATTTATAACTTGTAGCATTTCCTTTAATTTTAAATGGTCCTATCTTAAGCTTATTACCATCATTAACAACATACACATCTTCATCATTATTTACTTTTTTCAAAAAAATATCTTCATCACTTTTTGCATCTTCTGTATCATATGTTATAGTATTATATCTTCCATTTCCATCTAAATGCCTTTTTAATCCATCTCCTGTAGCACTATTAAATGTCTCCATTGCACAATATCCGGTAATACCATATCCACTAGCCGTGAACGCTGAATATCCATTTCCATTTACGGTATGTACTCCAGTTTCCTTCCAACTAGCACTTTCAGGAAGACTGCTCCACGGTTTATAATTTGCTGCAAATGTATCTTGTACATTAATAAATATAGTCAATACAGTTATCATCACAAACATTGAAATTTTAGTTATTCTTTTAATTCCGTATTTCACATTTAAATAAACAACGATAGCAATAATTAAAATTATTCCTAATATAATAGATATATATAGTACCGCACCTGTACTAATAGAAATAATTAAATCTGCTTTTGAATAATCATCTTCTGATTCTACTTTATTTCCTGGTGTTGAATCTATATCTTTTATATCATCTGAATTACTCATTTGTCCTATTTCTGCAATATTAGTAAACGTACCCGTAGAATTAGATGTCATTGTCTTTGTAGCTACTAACGTCAATTCTATACTCTTACCTGGATCAATTTTTTGATTTGAAAAACTTGTATTTGTAAATTCTCCACTTTTTGTCGTTGTCCAACTCTTATTTAACTCAGATGAAAACTCTAAACCATCTGGCAAATAATCAATTACTTTATTTACACTTGTTGGTATTTCTCCTTCATTTGTTATTACTATTTTATATTCAACAACAATAATTGCTCCTTGGATTTCTTTTGACTTAATCTCTACTTTTGCAAGCTGTGTATTGTTATACGACTGTTCTTTTGTTCCACTGTTCGTTTTTACTGTTACTTTAGAAATATATTTATCTAATTTTAAGTCACAAATCTTATTCTTTATTAAACCAATATCTATATTTTGAATGGAAGCACCTAAATCTATAATATCAGTTACTCCTGCTTTAGTCTGTGTTCCTAATAATGTTATTTCTTTTGTGGTAGCATCTGAATTTAAGCTGCTTGATACCCCACTCTTCTGATATTCTGTTACTGAATAAGTATCTGTATCATAATTAAAGATTATAATATATTTTCCTTTTTCTAATTCTGAAAATTTATAACTTCCATTAGCATCTGTTACTTGTTTTGCTTTTATTGCACTTGAATTATCAGTATTTACTAACATTACTGTTATACCATCTAAAAGCTTTTCATTTGTTTGCCTTTTACCATCTTCATTCTCATCCAACCAAGCTATCCCTGATATACTATATTTCTCATTTTTATCATCTGGCTTGTCTGGACTATCCGGGCCATCTGGATTATCTGGATTATCTGGATTATCTGGATCTTGATTATCTTCATAATCATATGGAAGAATCGTATGCGTAATGGTATTGGTCGTTTTAGAAAGAATATAATCCCCAGAGACAGTAGCATTATTTTCAATTTTAGTTTTTTCTTCTACCAATCCTGCTTTACATTTTATTATCACAGTTGAACTTTCATAAAAAGGTATAAACAAATCTATATCAATATCAGGCAATTGATTTCCTTTTTCATCAGTTGTTCTTCCATTTATCTCTTTTGTTCTTTCAACTTTTTTATATCCATCATTTATTGTATATGTCTCTGCCTCTTCATTTTCAGTAATATTATCTATTTCCCAATTTTGATAAGTAACACTAACAGGAATAACATCTTCTGGTAAGTAATCTTTCAAATTTACTGTTGTTACATTGTTATCCTCACTATAGCTATCTTTTTGGCCTATGCTCTTTACCTCAATCTTATATTCTATTTCATCTTCATATTTAATTTCTTCTCCTTCATTATCAGACGTCATAGATACTGATACATTTTCATAATTGTATTCTATTCTATTTTCATTAGATGAATATACTGCATTATTTACAAAAACTTTAGCAATAGCATTTAAGTATAATTTAGACTCTTCCGTTTGATTTTCTGCTTTTAAACTATCTATATTTCCAACAATTATATACTCTTTTTCTTTTGTAGTTAAATTTATTTTTGTAGTTATTAGATTGTCATCTGAAACTTGCATTTCATATACTTTAGAATTCTCATCACCATAACTATCGGCGTTAGTTATTCCTCTTAATACAAATTCTTTTGGTAATTGCAATTTTAAATCTGCTACTTCTTCAATATTACTTTTAACTTTAAGAACATATGTCCACATTCCTTCTGTGATATTTTTTCTTGCAGCTAAAAATACTTGTACATCCGCTGATTTTACTATATTTTTAATTTGATAATTCGTTATTTCAGCATCTCCTACATAAACTTTTATATTACTTAGAATTTCTTTTTCTTCTTCTCCATCACCTAAGTCATTTATTTTCACTTCATAGAAGTTCGTACTAATTTCTCCCGCTCCCAATGAACCAATTTGTATTGTTTTTTCTTTTATATTTTCATCAAAACTCTATTCATATTTTCCAAAAGCATTTTCATATTCCGCTTCCAATTCACCATAAACAGTACCTTCTGGAATAGTTCCAACAACCTTAACATTATCAATCTGTTTATCAGAAGTATTTGTCACTTTAATATTATATTTAATAAACTCTCCTTCATAAACAGTATCTCCATCTTTTAAAGTTGTATCACCTCTTACTGGTACAACTTCTACTTTCAATCCATCCACATTTTCTGATGTAGTATTCAATGTATCTCCAACATTAGAAGCTATAATTTGTTCACTTTGGTTTGATACTTCTTCTTTATAATTTTCTATTTTTATTTGTTTACTTTTTTCTTCAACTTGTGTGCTTCCATCTAAAGTATATTGGTTTGCATATATTAAATTTACATTTTCTATTGCTCCCTCAATATCCTTTTTCAATATTACTGTAGCAGATATTTTTACATCTGTTATTAACCCCAATGAATTATCATTGTAACTAGTTTGCTCTCCTATTAAATTAGCTACAATCACTATATTTCCATTTTTATTTGTTTCCAAATATGGATCTTGCAATTCTAATCCATTTGCATAAACAACAGAACTATTTCCTAATATAACCTTTTCAACTTGACTTGGAAGCTCTATTTTTATTTTTGGATTTTTTAACATATTATCATTTATAGTATTTGCATTTGTATATACATCAAATGTGATTTCATTTTGTTGCTTATTTGTCCATTGATCATTATTTACTTCTAATGTTACATTTGTTTTTGAATCTTTTATATCAATCTTGTTTTCATATTCTTTACTATATACTTCTATTTCTTGCTCAGTTTCATTTATTGTCTCACTTCTTACCCCTATTAAACTTCCTACTGTCTTTATTTTAGAATTATTAATCTCTAACATGCTACTCTTAATTACTTTTGTATTTTCAATATTTAAAATACCCTCATTTTGAATATTACTTGTTTTTATTATTATAGCTTGTGGTTCATTTTCATAGTTAATTGTAACAGTTCCATCTTGTTCAAATTCTGTATCTTTATTAATTGTTGCAATTAAATTTTGATTATTATCTAATATACTAATTTCTCCATCTAATCCCAAAACTCTTGTTACATCGCTTTTTCTTATTTTTGTACTTTTATAAACTAAATCTCCCTTATTTTCTACATCAATTTCTGTTTCACTATTATTGTTATTTGCTTTTACAAAATTATTATTTTCTAATATTTTTATTTTTTCTTGTGATTCCTTTTTACTAATTAATACACTTTGTTTTTCTGTATATACTGTATCATAATTTGTTCCATTAATTATATTTGATTTTATATATCCATTAGCTATATCCGGTGTATTATATGATATATTAGTTAATTCTCCAATATTTTCTTTAACTTTACCTGTAAGCTCATCTTCTGCACTTGCCAATCTATCATCTTCAAATAATGATGCTTTTACTGAAATTTTAATGTCTAATTCTCTTTCAATCGGTTGTTCAATATATGTATCATAATAACAAATTACTAAATACTCATCTTTAGCATCTTTGCTAGGTTCTGAACTACTAATTGGCTCTCCATTTTCATTTTGATTGCTAGCTTTAATTACAACTGTTCCTGTTGTGTTATCGTATTGATAGTTTTCTTGTATCTCTTCTGTTTTTCCATTTGTAGCTTCTGTACTTTTTGCAACCACCTTAACATCATATGGATATTTTCCATCAATTTGATTAAGTCCAATATTCAATTCACTTTCTCTAGTTGGAATGTATTCTCTTAACTCTTCTTCGTTATTTTCCACTTTTACATCGTATTGTATTAAAGTTCCTTTATCTTGATCTGATATATTATAGTTAATATATTTATCTAAATTAACTTCTAATTTCATTCTAGAGTTATCTGCACCAACACTAACATTTCTTATGAATTGCATAAAAAACAGTATGCTTAAACAAACTACTGCTAATAAAGTTGTACATAACACTATTTTCTGATAAATCTTATTTTTCATCTAGCTCCTCCTCTGCCCCTTTAAATACATCTAAAAATGGACTTATATATTTAAAATATTTATACTTTTCCTTACTATATATAGTACTTATTTTCGTTTTCAAAATCAATATAAGTTTTTTCCTGCTTAACCAAATATTACATTTTCCATCTGTAATACCTTTAGGGACAGTCATTTAGCCTTGTTTTAATACACTTTCTTTAAATTTTATTTACAATTTAATTACAAATTTCTCTTTTATATTACAAAAAACTCTCCAATTAGTTATTTGCGTAAAGAAAAAAGGATTAAATCTATTCAGATTTAATCCTTTTTGGTTTTATATTATAAAGTCTTCTTTTTTATTATTACTACTCCAGCTCCTAAAATTACTAATGATATTACTCCTATCATTATTGGTACAATAAATTCTAGATTAGCACCCGTACTTGGTGTTACGATTACTGTTTCTGCTATACTTTCGTCTGACTCTTTAGTTTCTTCTTGTCCTGGAATATAATTTCCTGGTGTTGAAATTAGTTTTGAACCTCCGTCCTTTGTCAATTCTGTAATTTCTGATTCATTGTCTAATGAAATCTCATCTGAATTTGATAGTACTTTAGAAACATTTAAATTTACTGTTGCTGATTCAGTAGGTTTTAATTTTTGTCCTTTTAGACTTTCTGTGTAAAGAATTGTCTTGTCAGCTATAGTTGAATCTTCATTCTCGTATACTTCTTTTGCAACAATGTTTTTAATTTCATCTAAGCTCTTTACAGTCCATTCTTTATTTTTCTCAGCTTCAAATCCCCAATTTTTATCTAAGTAATCTATAATTGATGTTGGTGTTATAGTAACTTCATTGCCTGATTTAATTCCATATTTATAAAAGTCCTCTGATACATAATCTAATTCACTATTATTAGTTACTTTTATTTCATATTCTACTTCAACTGTTGCTCCTTGAATTAACTCATTGTCTAGTTCTAATTTAACAAGTCCATTTTTTGGTGTAGTAGTACTTGATGGTCCCATATATGTTACATGATTTCTTTCTCCTGTAATATTTCCTTTTTCATCTATTGTCATATCTGCGATTACTTGACCATTTGCTAATGTAACTTTAAATGTATTTACTCTTTTTCTTAAAGCTAAATCTTGTCTTGCTCTCTCTACAATACCAAAGTCTATATTTTCAATCTTAAAGTCTGGACTTTTAAATTTATCAGTTGTTGGTTCTATTGTAGTTGTTGTTGTGTATTCTACACTAATTCCCATTGTTGGTGTTGTTGAATCCATTTTATCAATTGTAGTAGCTGTTTTATTTGTAACTTCTGCAATTTCATCATCAATTTTTTCCCTTGTATTATAATTATCAATTGCATCAGTATATCTAGTATCTACATCTGTTTTATACCATTCTTTATTTGTAACATTTGCATCATATCTATTTTTGTCATAAACTGTTCCTTTGTAATTTTGAACTGTATATTCTTTATCTCCCCAAGTATAAGTTAATGTGTAATCACCTGGTATATACCCTGAAATATAGAAGTCACCATTTTCATCTGTTGTTGCTTCATATACTTTTCCGCTTTCTATATTCTCTTTAAGTGTAACTTTTACATCTTTAATTCCCTTTTCTCCGTCTGTATACATTCCATCACCTTGTCTTACTTCTCCTGTCTTTAATTCATTTGAAGTAGAATCTAAGAATACCTTACCTGTCATCTCTCTTGCCTTATCTGCAACTACTAATTTTAAACCTGGTGCTGAATCTGTATCATCCTCATATGTTGTTTTATCTCCTGGTACTGCATTTCCTGGGTTTGAATCCGTATCTATTCCTGCATATACTTTTCCATCTGTATCAAATACAGAATAAGAATTGATTTCTACAACATTATCTAAGTTTTCTTTATCGTTCAAGATTTTAAGTACAGCATCTCTATTTAATTCGAATTGTACATAGACATCTGCTGATTTATTATGCTCTATCTTTGAATTTGTATTAATAATTACTTTTTGATATTTATCATTATAACTTTGACTACCACTGTTTGAAATATCTCCTGTTACATTTCCTTTTTCGTCAATTCCTGTTCCTGTTTTTATTAATGTATAATTTGAATCATAGTAATCTACTATGTTATTTACTTGTACTTGTAAATTAGAAGATTCATTTTTCATTGATATTTTATAGGTTACATATACTTTTAATTCTTTGCTCTTATCTGAACTTGTATATTCTTTATCAGCTTCATAAATCGCTCTTGTATATGACATGTTTCCATATTTATTTCCAAATTTAACTCCTACATTAAATCCGTCTCCATATTCTCCTTGATTATTAAATCTGTTTGCATACTCATATATATGGTTATATCCATTTATTGCAACATTTATATTATATAAATCTTTTACTAATGCAATGTCTGGTTGCTCTCTTTCATATAAACCTAAATTTATATACTTAATTTCTTCTTGTCCTGGAGTAAAGTGGTCTTTTATAACATACCCTGTTTCATTTGTATTAGCTTTTATTGGATATAATCCTGTATTGTTAAGCGTTGATGTATGTTTATTTTTGTCAATGTTATAATTTAAATCATATTTTGGATTTCCAGCACTATCTTTTGTAATACCTTTATTACTTTCTGTACTTCCTTCTATTACTGAGAATCCTTTATTAAATTCATCTCTTACACTACTATTTTCAGCAACTTTTGAACCATTATCTTTATCAATATGAGGTATTACATTTGTATAAGTTAATCCATCATATTCAAATTCTATATAATAATTTCCTAGTTCATCTACTAAAACATCTGTAAATAAGTATTTTCCTCCATCAGCTGTCTTAGCTTCTTTCACTACTTTACCTGTTGTTTTATCAATTAATCTCACAGTAATTCCATCTAATAATATATCATTTGAATCATAATCATTATCTTTATATAAATCATTTCTAGAAGCTTGTTTTGAAAAAACTTTATCTACCCATACATATCCAGAAAGCTTAATGTATTTTTGCTTATTTGGAATTTGAAGTTCTGCTGTTTTATCTACAGTAATTGACTTTTCTTGTCCTTCTTTTATGATTTCATAACCATAATTTGGGTTTTTAGTTTCATAAGCTACATATGTACCTACAACTAAATTTTTAATTGTAATTTCACCATTTTTATCTGTTATAAACTCTGTTGCATCTTCTTTTTTATCTGTATAAGATACTGTGTCATTTTCTACTTTTACCCATTTTTTAGTATCTTTATTTTGTACATAAAATCCTACACCTTGTAATTTTATTTTTATATTATCTTTGTTAACTTTTATAACTTTTAAATTTCCTAATATTTTTATATTATAATCAAAAGTTTGATTTATATCTATTTCTTCATTACTATAGTTATATTGTAATAGGTTTTGTTGACTCATACTTGTACTTTCCCAGAATTTAATAGTTACATGTTTTACATTGGCTTTACCTTTTACTGTAATTTTCTTTATCTGGCTTGTACCATCTGTTGGCATCTTTACACTAATATAAAACTCATTTCCACTTTTAATTTGATTTATATTAGAATATTTAGAATATTGATTATCATTTATACGTTTTTCAAAACATTTTATTTCCATTTTTGAATTTTTATCTGTTATTACATTAATTTCTGATAATTTTTCAGGAAATTCATATTTAAATGGTCCTACTCTTAAATATTGTTCATTTCCTTCTGTATATTGTGTTACTTTTATTTTACTTTTATCTGTTTTATCAGTTATTTGTGTCAAATTTCCATTTTTGTAATTATTAGCATACTCTTCTGCTTCTGTTTCTATTGATGTATTAAAATTACCTTTTGAATTATTTACGAAATCCTGTTTAATTCCATGTTTATATCCAACTTCTGAACGCCATGTACCTAAATAATTCCATATTGCATTTTGCACTGGTAAATTTTCAACATCACTTCCTCCATAATTTTCTAATGTTCCTCTTTTATTTGATAAAATTGCTGCCAATTTAGCATTATGCCAACTCTCTACTGTTGCACCATTTCCTGTTGATTTATTTCCTGTTATATTTATTTCAGTAATTAATTTATATGTAGATCCATACATACTTTGATGGTGTTGTGCACAAAGTAAAGTTTCATTATAGCATAAATCATTATATGAAAAATCCTTTGATTCAGCATTTACTGAATTCGTAATAACAAAACTTCCTAGTAATATCATAAAACATAAAACTGCTAATTTTTTTATCTTACTCATTTTTATACCTCCTTTCCTTTCTATTTTCTATCACCTTTTATATATTTTTTTCTTATTATAATAAATGTTGGAATTCCTAATGCAATTATAGCTATAATTGTAATTGCTATATAAACTTCTCCACCTGTTTTTAAACTTAATATTGCATCTGCTGAACCATAATCACTTTCTCCATTTACTCTATTTCCAGGAGTTGATTTGCTATCAGCTATTCCTAGTTCATTATAACTTTCTGCAATTTCTGCTGTATTATTTATTAAACCTGTATTATTTTCTGTCATTGCCTTTGTTAATGTCAATTTAACTGATTTTGATTGTCCTGCTGTTATTTTTTCGTTTGCTAAACTTGTATTATAAAGATCTGTTCCTGTTTGATACCAATCTTTATTTAATTCAGAACTAAATTTCAAGTCACTTGGCATGTAATCTACTATTTTTCTTACATATCCGTCAACTTCACCTATGTTTGTTACTTTTATTTCGTATTCAATAATAACTGTTGTTCCATTAATTTTCTTTCCATCTAATTCTGCTTTGGCTACAGTTGCATCAGTATATTCTTTTACTGTTGTTCCTGCTGAATTTTGAATTAGTATTTTACTAATATATTTGTCTAATCTAAAGTTAAAGTTCTTTAATTCAATTAATCCAATATTAATATCAGAAACATTTTCATTATTTATTTCTATAATATCTGTTGAAGCTACTTGTTGTTTTTCGTTTTCTATTGATAATTCATTTGTCATAACATCTGAATTTCTGCTTTCATCAACATTCTCTGCTTTGTATTTTGTTAATGCATATTGAGTTTTATTATATTCAAATACAACAATGTATTTTCCGCTTCCTATATTATTTAATACATACACTCCATTATCATTTGTTGTTGCCTCTAGTACGTTTCCTTTTGTGTCTTTAACTAAATTGTTTGTTTTTGTATTTAATAAATGTACTTTTATATTAGATAATGTTTTTTCTGAATCATCTCTTTGTCCATTTGCATTTTCATCAAACCAAGCAACACCTGTTATCATTTTGCTTCCATTTGCAATATCTTCATTACCTTTTCCATCCTCATCTTTATCTGTATCTGCGTTTTCTTTATTTGCTTCAATAATATGATTTATTTCTGAAGTCGTTGCAACTCTTTCTCCTAACATCTCTGCATATGCAACATTTGTAATTGGTTCTGCATTTGTTCTATCTACTGAATATTTTACTGTAGTTGATATTTTAATTGTGCTCTCAGATTGTGAAGCTATATCACAAGAAATTTCTATATCATTTATATCTTTATATGCTTCTATTGTTTCATCATCAAATGTTACACTATCTACTGTTAAACTACTTGGTATTTTATCTATTATTTTTAGTCCACTTACTCCTTCTGTTCCATTATTTTTTACTGTAATTGTATATTCAATGTTATCTCCTGCTTTTACATATTGACTTTGTGTGTTCGTCGTCATATTTAATGCAACATTTACTTTATTTATATTTTCTTCTATACGATTAGATTTATATTCACTTTTTCCTTCTTTGGCTATTACTGAGAATCCTATTTTATTTGTACTATCTAATTTTTTAATAGACATATCATAACTTAAAACTTTTACTTCTCCAGCTCCCAAAGAACCTATATTCATTTCGTCTCTATAATCTATTTCTTCACTATTTATAGATTCATCTTGATTTGCATTTTCTCCTGTTTTCATTCCTGTTAATAATACTACTCTAGATGGTTCTATATTATCAGATTTATTAGTATTTATTATTACATCTTCGCTTTTAGAATTTGCTAAATTTTCTATAATAGCAAAATATCTTACTGTTCCAGATTCATATAAATCTACTTTTCTATCAGTAACTCTTTTTACACTTACTCGTATATCTCCACTTTCTGTTAATAATTGAGATTCATTTGATTTTTTAATAACATCTCCATATTGTGCTTGTACTGTATTTAATAATTTTGTTCCTGACTCAACTCCAGCATTTACTCTTACTTCATATGTTCCTGTTATAACTTCTCCAGCTCTTATTTTATCTATTTTAGCATTATAAGTTTTATCAGTTAATTCTTTATAATAAGAAGCTCCTGTATATTCATAATTTTCTTGTGGTTCTACTAATGTTGTACCTTCTGGAACATCTCCTTGTAATGTTACATTTGTAAGATCTTCACTTCCTACATTAGATACTTCAATTTTATATTTAATAACTTCTCCGTTTTTTACTGTACTATTAGATGCTACTTCTGAACCAGAAACTGTTGGAGTTAGTTTTGTTTCTAATTTTGGTCCTATTCCTGTTTCTAATTCTATAGTAGTCGCTTTCATTTCGCCTTCAGTTTTTGATAGGCTGTTTGTATATTGTACTGTATAGCCTTGTTTTGCTGATTGATTATATTCTAATAATTCTGGTATTTCTACTTTATATGTTCCTTTTATACTTGATTGTGCTTCTAAACTTGGTACATCAATTAAATATTTTCTTACTTTACTTGTATCTGTTATTTCTTCAGTCCAAGCATTTCCAGAATCTTTTACATCTGTAGTTGCATCTTCTTTTTCTGTATAATATATTTTTGCTCCATCTATACCTTCTAAAGTAATTCCCTCTAGTAATTTTATATCCATATTGTTTTCTTTATTTTTAGTTGGGAATGTTCCTATTATTTTAACATTTTCAATTGCATTTTCATTATTATTAACTATTTCTATTTCTGTCTCTAATTGTTTTGTTTTACTTCCTCTTGCCAATGCTACTTTTTTTGTTTCTTCTTGACCTATTGTCTCAACATTTAATTCCTTTATGCTGTTTATAGCAGTAACATCTTTTGGTGCTACAATTCTAATTTCTTTTGAATCACTATTTGTTTCTTCATTGTTTTGATATATCATAGTTATTTTAGAATCTTTTGTAGCAGATTTTTTATTAACATTAATATTTGCATTTACTACAATAACTGTTCCTTCAATACTTAAGTCTTTGTAATTCTTTTGTTCTCCTTCTAAATAAACTTTTAGAGTTCTTCCAGTTACTTCGTAATTTTTTACCTTTAATTCATTATCATAAATTAAATCTACACTATTTACTTTTATTTCTTCTACTTCTTCTGGTAATTCAAATGCAATTGTTGGATTTTTATATAAATTATATTGTTCACTATTTCCTTTTAATATTGCTTTCATTTCCACTGTATTATCAACAACTGTGGATAATGTTTCTTTATTTACTTCTAATCTTGCTTCTGTTTTTGATTCCTCTAATTTTATTGTTGATTCTACTTTATTAGTAATTTCTGTATTATATCCATATTCAATAGTTGTATTAAGCTCTGTTGCTTTTTTTATTAAATCTTTGTTTTGATTTTCTTTTATAGTTTTAGTATGTACTAATTCTAAGTCTCCTTCTTTAATAGGTGCTGTTGTTTTTACTTCTATTGCACTAGGTTCTTTTCCTTCATAATCAATAACAATATTTTGATTTTCATCAACTGGTGTTGTATTATCTATTGTTGCAAGAACTTCACCATTTTCATTTGTTATTGTTATTTTTCCATTTTCTCCAAGTATTTTATCAAATTCTTCTTTTTTTATAGTAGTTTTATTGTATACAACATTTGCACTTGCTTCTTCATCATCACCTACATAGTTAGTTGCTTTTTCTGCAACTTTAATATAATCTTCAGCATTTGCTAAATTTACTGCAATTTTTGTTGTTTCTTCATAACTTCTATCTATTCCTGAATACAATTTTCCTTTATAAATTGAACTTTCACTATTTGATGCTGTTGTTTGTATTATAGCATCTTTTTCGTCACTTAATTGTGTTTTGTCTATAACTGTATTAGTTGAAAGCTCTTTTCCATCATATAATGTTACTTTTATTTCTGGTTGTAATGTAATATTATCTAATGTTGAATCTTTATCATAGATTAATGTCAAAACAACTTTTTCGTTACCTTCTTTTTTCCATAAAATGTTGTTTTGTTCATTTGGTTCATTAGTAAATTTAATTTCAACTGCAGATTCTTCATATTTATAATCCCAATGTGTCATAGTATTAAAATCTATTTTTTTCACTATAGTTGGTTGTTTATTATTTATAGTTGGTATTTTCATTTGAAGTTCCATTTCCTTTATAGGATAATTGTTTTCTTTTAATCCTAAAGCAACTTCTAATTGTACAACTCTTTTATCTTCTCCTGATACTTTCATTATTTTATTAGTTATAATATTTGTTGTACTTTCTATATTATCTACTGTGTTATTATCAACATATTCTAATTTTACTTCTCTTGAAGCTTTTATGGTAATATCTTTTTGTGTACTATCCATGTATTTACCATTTAAATTCAACTTACTTACCGCACTTAATAAACCTGCATCAAATATCTCCTTATTAACAGGTTTGATTTTCAAATCAACTTGTGCTGTAGTTCCAGCATTTATTTGATTTAACACTATTTTACTATCTTCAATTTTGTTTATATATTGATTACTTTGCTGTGTGTCAATAGTAAAATTACTATTTTCCAAAGTAATTTCTCCATTAAAATATCCTTCTTTTTTTACATTAATTAATAAAGATAAGATATTCCCTTCCTTTAATTGTGCATCAAATTCTACATTTTGATGATTTGTAGCTATACTACTTGCTGCATAGCTTACTAATCCATAGCCAACGTAAATAAAGTTAGCCATAGTTAAAGTTGCTAACAATATAACGACTGTCACTATTTTTAATACTTTATTTTTCATAGTAATCCTCCTTAGATTATAATATCTCTATGTACCATTATAACTCTCTTTTCCATTTTTTTCAATACTTTTAAGCGTTTTTCGATACTTTTTATGTTAATTATTGTTTTATTGTTACGGAAACACAATTTAATTTTATTTGTTATAAATATTACATTTTTGTATCAGTTTTATTACATTATAAATATATATCTGTTTTATGTCATAATTTAAGCCTCATTTCTTTGTAACATTTATACTTTTTATTTCATATAATAATACATAGTTAAGAGATTTATGAATATATTTATTTAAGAGGTGATATTTTTGAGCGACTTTAATTTTGATGAAAATACAATAAACAAATTAAAAAATATGATGAATAAGGGAGAACTTAATGATGTTATTTCTCAAATTCCCCCAGAAATGATACAAAATTTCTCTTCCATGATGCAAAATCCTTCTCCTTCCCAAGGCCAATCAAATAATTCAAATACTAACGGAAATACAGAATCAGAGCAAAACTCTTCAAATAATTCTTTTAATTTTAACAATATAGATATGAATACTATTTTAAAAATGAAATCTGTTATGGAAAAAATGAACAACAAAAATGATCCAAGGTCAAATTTATTATATTCTTTAAAGCCCTATTTAAGAGAAGGCCGAAAAGAAAAATTAGACCAATATGCTAACTTATTAAATGTAGCTAAAATTGCTGAATTATTAAAAAATGATAATAAGGAGAATCCTAATGCCTAGTTTTCCATTTTTTAGATTTCCTTATCAAAATCAATATTATCCCTACTATACTAATTATAATAGACCTATAATTCAAAATACTAATAACTCAAATCCTAATATTAATTCAATTCCTTCAGAGGATTTTGAAAAAGAGCAAAAAGAAAATTCAGAACAGAAAAAAAGATCATTTAAATATAATTCTTTCGGTCCAATTCATTTTGCAAATCCATTTGTTGAAACGAATTTAGATGAACCTATTTTAGAAATATTAGGAATCGAATTATATTTAGATGATCTTATAATACTTGGATTACTGTTTTTCCTTTACAAAGAAGAAGTTCATGATGAGATGTTATTTTTATCATTAATTTTACTATTATTAACTTAAGCTTTATTTATTCAATAACAATCTTATCTTCAACCACACTAATATATGCTTGTTTATGCAATGGTTCTTCTTCTCTGTCTATCTCTTTAACTATATTAGCTATTCTAACTTGTACAGCATCAAACAATCCAGCTGCAATTATAGCTTGCTTATTACCTTTTGCGCCTGCATGGGCTAAACCTCTAAGCGTCCCTAGAACTACAATATTATCAGATGCAATTACTTCTGCTCCAGAGTTTACATCTCCTAATATTATTATGCTTCCTTCTGTTTCTAATTTTTGTCCAGAACGAAGAGAACCTCTATGAAATTTTGTCTCTGATATTGCTATTTTTCTTTCAAAAGTTTTCCTTATGCTAGATAACCCTAAGCTTTTTGGCATGTCAAAATCTATTTCAACATCTATCTTGTCTTTAATTATTTCTTGGATTTCATCAATTTCTTTATTTTTTAATACTTTTCCAGTTACTTTTATAGGTGTTTTTTCTTCTTTATATAATTTTTTTAACTCTGGAAGCTTCTTTTTCAATGCTTCTACAATATTTTCTTGTTCTGCATTTTCATTTAATTTTATTAAGATTTGGTCCTTTTTTAAATTAATACTTACACTACTACTCCTCATTTTTACATCCTTTCTTATTTATTTTTTAGTTTAATATTTGTACATATGGAGTTGCACTCATATCTTCTTCTACATTTTGAGTGTTCATTCCAAAATATTCAGCCATAATATCTCTAACTACTTCTGCTGTATAGTTTCCATGTCCACCATTTTCTACCATAACAACAATTGCTATTTCTGGATTTTCAAAAGGTGCAAAACCTACAAACCATGCATGTACTTTATTTCCTGCAGCTTCTGCAGAACCTGTTTTTCCTCCAACGCTAATATTAAAATCTTTAAATCTTACATATGCTGTTCCTCCTGAATCACTTGTAACAGATTTCATTCCTTCTAAAACAGCATTCAAATAGTTTTGATTGATATTTATTTCTTCTGAATTATCATCTTCTATTCCCAACTTGCTATTTACAAACTTATTAATTTCTTCTCTTGAAGCTTCTGAACCATCTGCATTTCTTATTGTCTTTATAATTGTAGGATCTATTTTATGACCTCCATTTGCAAGCATACTAATATATCTTGCCATTTGTATAGGACTAAATTCATTATCATATTGACCTATTGCAGATTGAAGAGTATCACCTGCGCTCCATGGTTCATTATTATGTAGTTTTTGTTTTGATTCTTTTCCAGACACCACTCCTGCTGTTTCTCCTCTTAGTTCTATTCCTGTTTTACTTCCTAATCCAAAATATTTAGCAAACCTTACTAAAGTATCAATTCCCATTCTATCTGCTGTTTCATAAAAGAAATAGTTACAAGATTTTTCAATTGCACCAGATACATCTAAATATCCATGTCCCCTATGATAATCTGTATAATACCAACATTTAGGTTGATAATCTCTATATTTTGTATAAATTCCTGTATCATTGATTTTAGTATTTGTATTTATAACTCCTGATTCTAGTCCAGCTATTGCTGTTACCATTTTAAATGTTGATCCTGGTGAGTAAGAATTTTGTATTGCTTTATTTACTAGTGGCTTTGCTTCATTGTTCGTATAATTATTCCATGCTTCTTGACTAATTCCTCCTACAAAGTCTGCCGGATTATAATCTGGATAACTAGCCATTGCAAGTATCTCTCCGCTATTTACATTCATAACTACACATGCACCAGCTTTTGCATCATATGCTTTTCCAAATCCACCACTTGCAATTTTTTGAATATTGGCTGCTAATGCATTTTCAGTTACTTTTTGTAAATTTGCATCAATTGTAAGTACTACATCAGAACCGGCCACTGCTTCCTCTGATATATATTCTGCAGTTGTAGTTCCTTCTACGTCCATATCTATTTGCTTTGTTCCATTTTTTCCTTTTAGATACTCTTCAAACACAGATTCAATTCCTGTTTTTCCGATAAGATCGTTTTGACTATATGTATTTTTTCTTGACTCATATTCTTCTGAACTAATTTGTGATGCATATCCTAATATATGTGATGCCAAATTTCCAGATGTGTATTCTCTTACTGGCTGTACTACAATATTTATTCCAGTAAATTTATCTGAACTTTCACTAAATTCTGCTACTGCTTCTCTTGGTATGTTTTTAGCAATAGTTACAGATTTTGTACTACTATATCCCTTTTGTGCCAATTCATATCTAATAGCAATAATTTTTCTTATTTCTTGTACATCATTTGTATTTTTTATTTTATATTTGTCTTTAAATTTGTAAAAAGCTTCTTCTGCCGTAATATTTTCGTTTAAATTATTCGACTTCTTCCATTTTTGAAGTGTCTCATCAGAAATTTTGAATTCAAATGGGTCTATATTAATAGGAAATGAATCTACATATGATATTTCATACTTTTCCAATACTTCAATCATGTTTAATATATCTTGATTTAATGTATCATTATCGACTTTGCTTTTATACATTTCAAGTGAAAATTCCATTTTAGATGTTACAAGTGAAGTACCAGTTTTATCTAATATCGCTCCTCTAGATGCTTCTAAAACACTCTCTCTTGTAAGCCTAGTATTTGATTGTTCTCTATATTCCGCTCCATGAATAATTTGAAGGCTAAATAGTTTGACAATCAATATAATTCCTACTATATATATAATAACTGTTAAAATATTATATCTTAAATTAACATTTGCTACTTTTCTATTTCTCGCCAAACTTACACCTTCTTTCTATTTTTCTAATTATTAAAAATATCTAGTTAATATTTTATTTCCTTTATATTCATTTTCTATATAATATCCAAACTTTTGAATTAATGGGTATAAAATAATAGTCATTATTACATTGTAAATAGTTTCTATAATTAAGATTATTATAAAATTAAATATCTCAACATTTGTTGCTAAAAAAATGTAATTTAAGAAATACTTTAATACTTCAAATATTATAGTTGCTCCCGAAACCATGAACATAATTGTCATCCTACTATCTTTAGAAAAGTTTTTATCAAAAACTGCAGCTAAAAATCCTATAACTCCTAAAGTCCCCGCATAAATTCCTATTTTATTTCCTAATAAAAAGTCTAGTACAACACCTATTGCAACACCATATGCCGTTCCCATAGTTCTACTTGCAAATAATCCAATAAACAATACTAGAATCACAAATAAATTAGGCATTACTCCTGCTATATTGAACCAACTAAAAAAGTTTGATTGTAAATAATATATAATAATTGTTGTAACTATTAAAGCAATATTAATCACTGTCTTTTTCAATTTGTTCACCTCTCTCTTATTTATTTGTGATAACTAAAACTGTATCTAATTTATCAAAATCTACTGCTGTTTCTACTAACGCATATCTATCAGTCATATTCTGCGTATTTGTTACTTTTTTAACTGTTCCAATATGAATTCCTTTTGGATAAATTCCACCTAGCCCCGAAGTTTCAATACTATCTCCTTGTATAATATTAGCATCTGTTGGTATATACATTGCTTTTAATGATGATTTTTCATCTAATGTTCCCTTACATACTATACTATCTTTCGTTGTACTCATTGAGCAACTTACAGAACTTGCAGTGTCTATTATAGTTTGAACTTTCGCTGTCGTATCAGTTACTGAAATAACATGTCCTACAAGTCCTTCATTTCCGATTACTGTCATATTTTCTTCTACACCATCTTTTTTTCCTATATTGATTATAATTGTTTTTGAATAATTACTAATATCTTTATTAATTACATACCCTGGAATAGTTTTATATTCTCCATATTTCTCTGTTAAATTTAGATATTCTTTTAATGTTTCATTTTGTGTCTTTATATTTTCCAATTCTCTTAATGATTGTTCTAATTCACTATTCTTTTGTTTTAACTCTTTATTTTCATCTTTTAAATTATTTATATCTGTAAAAAATGTGTTATTTCCACCTAATTTATTTTTTAAGTATGTTAAACCATTTTGTATTGGCATAATTAAATTAGTAGCTGCATTTTCAATGAAATTACTATTTGTTTCACCATTTGAAAATATAACAACTAAAATTAGTATAATTATTGTTATTATAATTCCAATTATCCCATTCTTTTTATTTCTGTACATCTTTTACTCCTTTTTTCTTATAAAAATTTTTATAATTTTTATAGTTTTTTATCTTCTACTTCTAGCATTAACGAGAACTCTTTTTAATCTTTCTATATCTTCTAAAGTTTTTCCAGCTCCTCTTACTACACAATCTAAAGGTTCTTCAGCTACATAAACAGGCATTCCTGTTTCTAAACTTAATAGTTTGTCCAAATTTTTAATTAAAGCTCCCCCACCTGCTAAAACTATACCTTTTTCCATTATATCTGAAGCTAGTTCTGGTGGAGTTTTTTCTAATGTCATTTTTACTACTTCTACAATTTTGTTAATTGATTCTTGAATTGCATCTTGTATTTGAACTGAAGTTACTGTTATATTTTTAGGTAAACCATTTCCCAAGTCTCTTCCTCTTATCTCCATTGAAGTTTCTGTCATTAATGGCATTGCACATCCAATTTGCATTTTTATTTGTTCTGCTGTAGTTTCTCCTATTGCTAAATTTTCTTCTTTTTTAATATAATTTACAATATCCTCATCTAACTCGTCTCCTGCAACTCTCAAAGAATGACTTACAACAATTCCTCCAAGAGAAATAACTGCTACCTCTGTAGTTCCTCCTCCAATATCAACAATTATATTACCACTTGGCTCTCCTACATCTAAAGATGCTCCAATAGCTGCTGCCATTGGTTCTTCAATTAAATACACTTCTTTTGCACCAGCTTGCAAAACTGATTCTTCCACAGCTCTTTCTTCAACTTCTGTAATTCCAGATGGAACTCCAACAACAACTCTTGGTTTTCCAATATTATATCTTTTAGCTACCTTTCCAATTATATTTTTAAGCATTAATTGTGTTGCTGTAAAGTCAGCAATAACTCCATCTTTTAAAGGTCTTACTGCTTTAATTTGTTCTGGTGTTCTTCCTAACATTTCTTTTGCTTCAGTACCTGTTGCCACAATATTTCCTGTTTTTCTATCAATTGCTACAACAGATGGTTCTTTTAATATAATTCCTTTTCCTTTTAAAGTTACTAAAATATTTGCTGTTCCTAAATCTATTCCAATATCTTTTGATCCCCATGTAAAAAATTTCATAAAATTCATTTTATCTAAACTCCTCCCTACTTGTCTTATATACCAATTTAAGAAAACATTTTTGAAAATATACTAGTATAATTCATATTACCTATAACCAAATGATCTAATAGTTGTATTCCCATTAGCTCAGATATTTCGTATAATTGTTCTGTAAAGACTATATCTTGTTTGCTTGGCGTTGAATCTCCACTAGGATGATTATGTACTACTATAATTTTAGGTGCTTTCATTTTTATTGGTTCTGATAAAATATCTTTTATTGAAACATTAGCAAAATTACTTCCACCTGTTGCTATATCTTTTATTTTTTGTATTTCATTTTTATTATTTAAAACAATAATTTTTACTTTTTCACTTTTTTCAAATTTCAATTCACTCATTAATATTTTAGCTAAATCATGTGGCTGTTTTATGGTTATAGCCTTATAATTTGATGTTTTAAACATTCTAATTGCTATTTCTGTTACGGCTTTTAATTGAATTGCTTTTACTTTTCCTATTCCTTTTATTTGCATTAACTCTTCTATTGATAGCGCTTGTAAATAAGATAAATCTTCTGTATCTGTATCATTTAATTTTAAAATTCTTTGTGCTAATTCTACTGATGTCTCATCCTTCGTCCCTGTTTTTATAATAATTGCTAATAATTCTGCATTAGACAATGTTTTTTCACCATATAATTCTAATTTTTCGTATGGTCTTTCTGATTTTGGTAATTCTTTCATTTTTATGGACAAAATATTCCATTCCTTTCTTATCTAAATTGCCCCTATTTTGTCTTTTATATTTTTTTATATATAAATATTGCTAGTACCATACCTATAATACTTGATATACTTATTTTAAACATAAGTGCAAAAGTAATTTTAACAACACTTAAGTCTAAAACTATTGGATTTTCTAATCCAAAAACTTGATTATAAGAAAGCCACCAAAGCCAATCTACTTTAGATGCTAATTCTCCCAGCAATCCTCCTACCACTAACCCTGACAAAATAAATATTAGTAGTATCCATATATTTTTTTCTTTTGTTGCCATTATTTATACCTCCAAAAATTTTATTTTTCCTTACGGATATTCATTTTTAACACAGTAGTATTATATATTGAATCAGCAATTTTTTCAAGTAAATTTATGTAATTTCACTTGAATTATAAAATTTAATATGCTATATTAACAAAATCTAAAAAT
>OHVH01000032.1_pt1 | contig 32192 bp, 21 predicted proteins | sample 1579361 | NCBI WGS metagenome assembly OHVH01 (sample SAMEA3882507, study PRJEB24775) | human gut metagenome | biome: human-associated habitat; feature: intestine environment; material: feces | place: Netherlands | collected 2009/2010
TAATTGCTGTTTTATCAACATAAATACAATTATTGTCAATTAACTCTCCAAAATCGGTGGTATCTGGAAGTTGCTTTGTAAATTTCATGTCATAGTCCTAAAAAGATTTTTTCTTGACTTTAGTATAGCATCTTAACCATATTCAATTACCGACAATGTTAACAATAAGATTGTGTATTAATAATTGATAAGGGCCCTTAATTAAATCGGCGGTATCTAAAATCGGACACACATTTCATTCTTAAAATTAAGTATTCAAAGTTTCTTTCAACAGATCATTACAAAAATATTTAAATTCTTCAAACAGTCATCAAATTATGGAACGATGATTTTCTATTCTGTAGTCATTCAAAAGAACTGATTCATTTTTTAAGTACGACATTACGGTCAAAAGCCATACGTCATTAAAGATAACAATTTGAAAAATACTGATGTAAGAGCTTTTATGTAAAAGAGAGGATGTCTATGGAATACTATATTAAGCAAGCAATCCTAAATCTTGATTCAGAAAAACCTTTAAAAGTTAGAAGTGCATTTTTAATCAAAGCTTTTTTAGACAACATATCAACTTGTAATGACTATAGAGTTGGCTCTGCAGACATCAAAGGATTTTTAGATGTCTTAGGATGGATATATTCAGACAAGCATTATTGCTCTAAATTCACACAAAACTATCTTACAACCATGTTAGAGAAGTCAAATTTCTCTCAAGAACAAATAAAACTCATCAAAAAGTACGTAACTGCAGCTAAAAAAGACATGTTTTCTGCAAACGAGTTTGAAGATCTGCTAGATAATGACGATCTTGGACCTGAAGATGATGACGCTACCTTTAGTAGCAGACGTCGTGGCTATCAATGCAAGTTAAGATATGAGCTGATGTTCAGCCTGTTTAAAACAGAAGCTGACAATTATGTAAAAAACTATAAGATGTCAAAAACCGATAGAGATTACCAAAAGAAAATAGCCAAGATTGAAAGCATGTTTTCTTTAAACGAGATTGAAACTAAAATTCTTGAGCTCATATATCTTATCGACAGTTACAGCTGTTGCAAACTGCTGTTTGATGAACAATTAGATTTAAACAAAGATTCTGAAATTTTAGCTACAATCTACGAAACTTCAATTTCCAATATCAAAGAGAGCTTAGATAAACTTGAGAACTATGGTCTTGTATGCGCTTGCAGAGATTACCATTTAAGCTCTTTTGCAAATAAAATCTTAAGTTCTGATAACAAAAACGTAATTGATGAAGCTTTCAAATTTAACGGTTCTGATACAGACTTGAGGTCAGATGAAATTGAAAAAGATAAAAATAAACTTGCGCTTTTAAGAAAACTACTAGTTTCTAAAGAGATTAGCCCTGTAAATATCCTTTTATACGGTGATCCAGGAACTGGAAAATCAAGTATCGTAGGAGCGTTAGCAAAAGAGCTAAAACTCGATGTATACAGTGTAAACAGTGATGTTGATGATAACGAACAAGACAGACGTTCTAAGCTTTTAGCCTGCCAAAAGATCACTGAAAATAAAGATAACTGCCTGATTGTCATTGATGAAGCAGAACGTCTTTTAAATACTAGCTATGAGATTAGAAATAGCAAGGATAAGGCGTGGCTTAATGCTTTTTTAGAGCAGAAACAGTCAGCTCCAAAAATTTGGATCACCAATGATGTAAGCGAAATTGACAGTGCCGTAAAGCGTAGATTCAATTTGAGCATCAAATTCTCAATTAAGGAAGTTCAAAAGAGGATCTGTATTTGGAAGAGCATTGCTAAAAAATACCCTAAGGCAAAGCTAACCTCTAGAGTCATTTCTGATTTTAATAAAAAGTATGTAACTTCACCTGCTGTGATAGAGCAATCACTAAAGGCAGCTTGTGCCTTGTTTGAAAGTCCAAAAGAAATCAAAAACATGCTTGAATGTCAGTTACAGGCCAATATTACCTTGAACAATCAGAATAAAGGTTGCGGATTTTTATTTGGTCCCCTATCAGGAGGAGAAGATGCTGACAATAATAAAGACATAAAGAAAAAGACTGACATAAAGAGATTTTCAGAGTTCAACAAAGAAGCTGTGTGCTTTAAACAAGATATTGATGTTTTCTTGAATGGCTGTAAGAAACTTTCCTCTATTATCAAAAAAGGAAAGTCTAAAAAAGGCATGGGTACCATGCTCTTTTATGGTCCTGCAGGCACTGGCAAAACAGAGCTTTCAAGATTCATAGGACATGAAGTTAACATGAAAGTTAAGGTCGTAAGAGCAAGTGATATTCTTGATATGTACGTAGGTCAATCTGAAAAGAATATTGCTGAGCTCTTTTACGAACTTGATATCAAAAATGAGATCTTGGTAATTGATGAGATTGATGGACTTATTTTTGACAGAAGCAATGCCAAAGCTCAATGGCAAATAAGTCAGGTAAATGAGTTCTTGACTCATTTAGAAGAGTGTAAAGGCTTTGTGATCTGCACTACTAACTACATCGACAAATTAGATAGAGCAGTCCTAAGACGCTTTTCAACTAAGATTGAATTTACCTACGCTAATGAGAAGCAGAAGCTTGCTTTATTTGAAACCGAGCTTTTACCTTTAGCTCATGATAAATTCACTGATGAGGACAAGCTTCGTCTGTCAAAGATTAAGTTCCTAACTCCTGGCGACTTCCATGTGATAAAGGCAATGCATACAGGCATTTTTGCAAATGAAGACTCACTTTGTAATTCAGTATTTTTGTCTGAATTAGAAAATGAAGCCAAACTTAAGAACATTGAAGAACATCAAGGTAAAAAGATAGGCTTTTTAGGATAGTGTTTTTGAAAATTCAGTACGGGAGGGACATTAAGTTTTAATGTTCCCTCTGTACTGAAGATAAACCGTGCCACTAGACCGAGGATGGCGCTAAAGTAGACCTAGGTTAGGTGCACTGACAATTCTGATAGCACAATAAGCATCAAAAACGCTTTTTCCTTAGGTGAAGCTAAACTGCAGACACCATACTGAATTTATGACGGTGTCTTGTGTAACTTCACCTTTTGTTTTAACCTCTTAGCTAATTTAACTTACGCCATTACTTAAGATTTTGCGTAAGCCTTTTGCATAGTCTCAATCTCTTTTGCTATCTCTTCTTTTAATGAGGCAGGCTCTTGTAAAACTGCATTCTTACCAAAGCCTAAGACAAAAGAAATTACTTCATATTTATTACCAGAGGTAAACTCAAGTAATAAAGAACCATCATCATTTAAGGTAATCTTTTGATCATCGCTCCACTTTCTGTCATAAACATAAGTAGCTACCTTTTTGTTAAAGAGGATCTTTACCTTTACAGGAACTGATTTTATAAAACCAAAAGTTTCATTACTAAATTCAATCTCTGGTAACTTTTCTGAACTTCTATTACTTAGAATCTCTACCTTTTGCATTCTATGTACTAAAAAGAACATAGGATTGTCGATAGTTTTCTCTACTTTACCAATGCTAGTTACACACCAAGCGCCAATGTAGAGAGTTTCTCTGTATGCAATCAGTTTCATTGGAGCTATGGTGTATTTTTTAAGCTCTCCATTGACCGTTTGCTGATACAGAATTTCACAGCATTTTCTTGAAGCGATACTTTTTTCAAGATCATTCAATTCAATGTCGCAGACATCATAATTGATCTTACCTTTGGTAAAGCTATAGCCATAGTGAACATCGTTAAAGAAAGGAAGCTCTTCAGAAGGGAGGTTTGCCTGAGCTTGCAGAGCTGAAGCTTCAATTTGATCTCGTGTTTTGTAAGAGAGTAAATGCCACATCAGATCACTGCATAAGATCATCTTGCGCAAACCATCAGGATTGATACTTACGTGCATATCTTTAGATGTAGATGGCTTTTTTAGGCTGTAGAAGTTCTCTTTGCCTTTCTTTTTGACAACGATGCTTCCATAGTAGCTCTTCTCTAACTTATCAACTAGGCGTCCAATAGTCTGTTTAGAGCACATAAGCTTGTCTTTAAGCTCAGTTAAAGAGTATTCTTTTCCTGTAAACAGTAACAAAGAGTAAAGCTTTAAAAGTTTCTCATCAGGTCTTGCGTCTTGATCTAACTTAGCAGGCATTTTGTCTCCTTACAAAGAGATTTTCTCAAGGTGAGCTTTGATGTCGGATAGATGCATGGTATAAGCATCCTCGCCCTTTTCAGCACCAATTGGATTATAGTATTCCTTGCGCAATCCAACTTCTACAAAGCCATACTTTTTGTATAAATTTTGAGCCACGATATTACTTACTCTTACTTCCAAAAAGCATTCCATATCCTCGATATCCAGAGCTTTTTCTAAGGTTCTATGTAAGAGTAAAGAGCCTAACTTTTTACCCTGATAATCAGGATCAACACCTATTGTTAAGAGATCGGTAGAAAACTTTGTGTTATAGATAACTGAAAAGCCTATGAGCTTTTCTACATCAAACAGGCCTAAGATGATGTAACTGTCATCAAAACACTCAATTAAAGACTGAGCATTCCAAGCGTTTTTTTGAGTTCTAAGCTCAATTTTTTCTAATTGAGGTACTAAAGACAGATCATCTCGTGTAAGGACTCTAACCGAATATCTTTGAGGCAAGGTCATTTGAGTCTATCTCCAAATTCTATGAGCAATTCATTCCATATCGCTCTTTTTCCAGCTTGCAATACATAGACAGTACCCTGACGCACAAGATCTGTTTTATCTAATAACAGAATGTCACTTGGGAGATAGTTTACTGAATCGTCATATGGCTTGATATCTAAGCCTTTGCTCTTTAGAAAATCTACTAAGCTCTGTAAGAATGGTACATCTGAATTCAAATTGATGAAAAGATCAGCTCTCTTTGCTCTTAGTTTATAAGGCAAAGTCTTCCAACGAGGGAATGATTCTTTTACATTCTCAAGAACACTCTTGTCAACAACTCTGCCGTCAACTACTGGAGCAGTGTCATTTGCTGATGGAGCTGCAGTTACAGTTGATGCTTCTTGAGAAGGTAATGGTGTTGATGTAGCTGGTGTTGGTGTAGCTGGTGTTGGTGTAGCTGGTGTTGGTGTCGTTGGTGCTGATGTTGCAGTTTGAGATGTAGCTGTTGAAGTTGTAGCTAAGCTTGCTACTTCTTGTGAAGCATTAGCACTACTATCAGTAATATGAGCAACAGTTTCTGTAACTGGAGCTACAGGTGATACAGCATTATTATCAGCACCAACATTTATGGATACGGGAGCACCTACTTTAGCAATGGAAGGTTCATTATTATGAGTTAAAGAGTTATCTCCTGAACTTGCTGCAACTTGATTTAAGGGAGCATCAACAGAATTGACTACAGTCTTAGTTAATTGAAAATTAGGAACACTCTCTACAGGATTGTTATTAACTGAGTCAATATTCTCCTGAGGAGCAAAAGGCAATTTAACGCCTTTACGTAGTGTCCAAGTTACCTGATTAGGGTTAAAGATCATAATGAAATTCCAATATGGCAAAGTAACATCAATTACAGAAGAACCACTTTGGTATTCTACTGATAAATGACTGCTAATTGAACAACTACTTGCATTTGTAAGGATAATTGCAGGTAAAACAAGATATACCTTTACTAACGACATAGTGTGCTTATATTTTTTACGAAATCTTTTATCCTATCTCGCATAAGAATACCTATGTTCTGACTTAAGTAATGATAGTAAATGAGGTTTTGCCTGAATTAAAAAAGTTAGTTTATAGCTCAAAAGCAAATTAAAAAAGAAATATGAAGTTTGATGGTTTTCCGATAAAACGAATATCTCGTTATGAAAAAAATATGAGGAGCTATGTATAAAAATTTGAGCAAATAACATTGATGAAAAATGGTGGTTTGTTAAAATTCAACATATTTGAAAGATGAAATCATCTAAAACTTGATTAACAAAGACAGCACCTCCATGAACAGAATAGAAAACAACCCAAAATTCAAATTTTCGATGATAGATAATTTGATGTTCTCGCTGAGCTCTAGCATGATACTTCTATACATTGAAGAGCCAAATTGGGCAAATGTCAGAAAAAAGGCGGTCGAATTAAACTTAGCTCAGAAAGCAACATTATCATCTAATGATCGCTACGTTTCTGAGGCTTTATCAAGATTACGCTACTTAACTGACGGTGAAATTTCTTATTTTAAGGGAGCTAACGATCAGGAACAAAGATACCTTTTATGGATAGCTCTTTGTCGCAGTAATCGTTTAGCCAGAGAGTTTGCAATAAAACTACTTAGAGAGAACTTTTTAAATTATAAAAATAAAGTTTCATTGGAAGATTATGATTCATTTTATTTTGATTTATCTTCATCCAATGAAGAACTTGATCATGTGTCTTTAAAAATGAAAAGCAAAATCAGAGGCAGGATCATAAACACAGCAAAAGAAGCTAATATTCTTTCTAAAGACAACTTTATACAACCTTGCTTTTTAACAGAACAGTTCTGCAAAACTGTAGCCCAAAATTCACCTCAAGATTTACTCTATCTTCCGATTTATGAAGCAGATATAAAAGGACTTTAATACCATCATGATAAATGAGAAAGATATTACATACGATGAAATTTTTGATCATACTTTCAAGGTTGTTTCATCAGAACGTTTTCTAAACAAGCAGGGTATAGGAAACGAAGTTCCTTTTTTTATAGTTCCATTTAAACCCGAAGATGCATTAAAGATTGAAGATGACGTTATCAATCTTATAAAAAGACTCAACACAGAAAAAGGGATTGAAATCATCAATCTCAATCTCTATAAAATCTGTATCGAAATGTTAAAAGAAAACGATGTATTCGATAACATTCTTGAGAATGAATCATCTATTCCAAAAGATGCGCTATTGGATGCTCTGCAAAGCATGCTCGATCCAGAAACTAATCTAATTCCTAAAATCAAAAAAATAATAAAAGATAAACAATTTAACGTTGCTTTCATTACCGGTGTAGGTGAGGTATACCCATACATACGCTCTCATAATGTACTAAACAATTTACAGAGCACAATTGAAGAACAACCTACTGTAATGTTCTTTCCTGGCAAATATAGTTTTTCAGAGACAAAAGGCTCTTCACTGGACCTATTTAACATCATGCCAGGTGACAGATATTACAGAGCTTTTAATTTATTAAAGCAGCAAATTTAAAAGTCAGCGAACCACAAAAAATCAAAGATGAGGTTAACCTTTATATGACTACAGAAATCAAAAATTTATTTATAAAAGACATAAACCGCGCAATTAAAGGTGTTATCAAAGCAGATGATAACGAAGAGAAAAATCTAAAAAATGAAATTGAAGAATATGTAGTCACTAATGACATTGCAAAAAAACTGAGCCTCTTCATAGAAGCATACAATGAATATGACGGAGCTCAAGGTAACGGAGTTTGGATTTCTGGTTTCTTTGGTTCAGGTAAGTCACATTTGTTAAAAATGCTTGCTGTTATTTTGCAAGATCAAACTGTTTGTGGTTACAGTTCAATGGATTTGTTTTTAAACAGAATTGACAAAGACGAAATTTTAAAAGCTAATTTAAAGAAGGCTGTTAGTCAGTATAAAACAGAAAATATACTGTTTAATATCGATCAAAAAGCCTCCTCAATAACTAAAGATTCATCTGATGCTCTACTGGGAGCTTTTTTAAGGGTTTTTGATGAACACTGTGGATATTTTGGAAAACTTCCATATGTTGCTAGATTCGAAAGAGACTTGGATGAGGATAATCAATTTGAGGCTTTTAAACAAGCATACAAAGAAGTATCAAATGGAAAAGAGTGGGAAAAAGAGCGTGAAAAAATTATATTTATTGAACCTCAAGTTTCTAAAGCTCTAGCAAAGGTTAAAGGAGGCACCCCTGAAGATTTCAAAGGTGTGCTGACAAAATACAAAGATGATTTTAATTTATCGGTAGGCGACTTCTGCGAATTAGTTGGCTCTTATTTGAAGAAAAAAGGAAAAGACTTTAGATTAAATTTCTTTGTTGATGAGATTGGTCAATATATTGCAGATAATGTTAAGCTGATGCTTAATCTACAAACAATTTCAGAGACTCTTTCCACAAAATGTGGAAGTCAGGCTTGGATTGTAGTTACAGCTCAAGAAGATATGGATACTGTAATGGGATCTGAGAGCGGTCAACAAAGTAACGACTTTTCAAAAATTCAAGACAGATTTAAGATCAGAATCAAGCTTACATCTCAGGACGTCGCTGAAGTTATTCAAAAACGACTACTTGATAAAAAACTAGACTGTAAAGGTGAGCTTCAATCCTTATACGATAAAGAAAAGAACAACTTTAAAACTCTTTTTGATTTTGTAGATCAATCAAGAGAATATAAAAACTACAAAGACGATGATAACTTTATTAACAGCTATCCATTCGTATCCTATCAATTTGACCTGTTTCAGGAATGTATTAGAGCGCTTTCAGCTAAAAATGCTTTTGAAGGAAAGCACAGTTCCGTAGGCGAAAGATCAATGCTGGGTGTATTCCAAGAGGTTCTACAAAAGGTAAAAAATCAACCTGTAGGCAGTATAGCCAGCTTTGATTTGTTCTATGAAGGAATTAGGAATCAGCTAAAAACAGAAAATCAAAATTTAATCCTAACTGCAGAGAAAAACCTCATTAACGATTTTGCAACTAAGATCCTAAAAGCCCTGTTGCTTGTCAAGTACGTCGATAGTTTTAAGGCAACAGTCTCAAATATCACTATTCTGATGCAGTCATCTTTTGATGAAGATAGAAGTGCTTTAAAGCAAAAAGTAACGGAAGCATTAGATTATCTGGAAAGGCAAACCTATATAGAAAAACATGGAACCGAGTATAGCTTCTTAACTGATGAAGAAAAAGATATTGAAGAGAGCATCAATAACACCTCTGTAGATCCGAGTGAAATCAACCAAAAGATAGTAGAACTCTTCTTTAAAAAAATCTTAAAAGGAGGAAAAATTCATGATCCAGATATAGATGCAGATCTTCCTTATAGTAATATTCTCGATTGCAACGTAGAGGGAAGAGCTTATGAATTGGGTATCAATTTAATTTCTCCTATGTCCAGTGAGAGAGAGCCTGTAAAATTGGGATCACTACGCTCAAACGAAAAAGAGCTAGTAATTGTTATGCCTCAGGACGATGATAAATTCATTTCAGAATTATACAAATATTGTAGAACATCAAAGTTCGTTAGACTTAATAGTTCTGCATCGACCTCTACACCAATGCAACAGGCTATTATCCATGAAAGAGGAATTCAAAACACAAACAGAGAACAAGAGCTGTTAGAGACCTTATCAGAGTTAGTGAGCAGAGCTACCATCTATGCCTTAGGTGACGATGTAACAACTAATAATATTGGTTCAGATGCAAAAGGAAGAATTGAAAAAGCATTTTTAATATTAGTTAATAAAGCTAACTACAAACGAAACTTAATTAAAAAATTCAGCTCGCTGAAGGTAGAGAATATAGACAGCATCATAACAAAAACACCAATTGATTCTATCTCTGATGCAGAAAGAGAGCTTGTAACTTACCTAGAAAATAAGAAACGAGAAGGCAGACAGGTAACTGTAGAAGAGATAAAAAATAACTTTTATAAAATTCCTTATGGATGGACCTATGACTCAATTATTTGCCTTTTAGCATTTCTGTTCTCAAGAAAACAAATTAGTTTCTCAAACGGTTCAAATCATGATTTACAAGGTAAAGATCTCATTGATAACCTTAAAAATACAAGATTACAGCAAAGCTTGCTAGTAAAGCTTCAAAATAAGATCCCTGAAAACAAAATTATTCAGTTAAAGAAGTTTATTACTGACTATTTCAGTACTCCTTGTACCGAAAACGATGGAAAAGAAGTAGCTATTACAGCTTTAAACAAATTTAAAGAAAAATTAACAGTTTTTCAAAATTTTGAAGCAGAAGCTAAAAACAAAGGCTGGTCTTGTTCAGAGAATATTGAAATAGCTATTAAACATGTCGAAAACATGTCTCACTGCCAAGAAGCTTTGAATATTTATGACAATCTTGAAAGTAAAGTCAACAACAAGCCTACTCGAGAGCTTCTTCTAGAAGAATTAGAAGATTATCTTGATCCTTTTGTTTCCTTTATGAGCAATTCTCAAAAGAAAGCAAATTTTACAGATGCATTTAACCTGGTAAAGACACAAAAAGAGAGCTTAAATCAAAGTTTGATTGCAAGATCTGATATTAAAAAACTATCTGAATTGAATGAAATGTTTAATAATCTAGAAAAACTTTGTTTTTCAGACGAATTCTACGTAGCAGCAAACATTCGCAATATTGAATCTACTAAGGCAAATTTTGATAAATTAAACGCTGAAGTTATCGAAGAAATCAAACAAACTATTCTCTCAAAGATAGACAATATTTCAGAATCAGCTCTGAAATTAGCTCAATATCAAAAGCTATCAGAAGAAAATCAGCAAATCGTGGTTGATTTCATTAACGAAAAAAGAGAAATGCTTAGTGCTTTCTCAGACTTTATTTACCTTCAAAATTTTGAAAACACTATTGATACAAACTTTAGTAATGAGCTATACAATAAAATTTTCGCGCTTTATAACAAAGAACAAGCAGAAGAAAATAGTAATTCTGCAACAGAACAACCAGCAGATACTCAAAATCAATCTGTAATTACAGTTGAAAATTCAAACTCAGCTATAGCAATTGCTCCTACTATAAAGGTAGTAAAAAAAATTGGTGATGTTGAAACTTCAGTTGCAAAGAAAGTGATTGAAACAGAAGCTGACGTTGAAGAGTATCTTGGTTACTTGAAAAAGTCATTACTTGAATCAATTCAATCTGGTCTAAAAATTCTTGTGAAGTAGCGGTTACAAATATGGAATTAAATAAGCTAAAAACCTTTGCACAAAATGCTAGAAATACTTTATTCAAGCAAATTAAAGCAAATTTTGACCAAGCAAAACAACCTGATGGTTTTCTTAACAGAAGTAATCCAAAGGCTTTTGAGAAGTTAAGTGAAGATATCGCTTCAGCTGACAATGAAGACGATGTAATCAGCAAGATTGCTTATTTCTGGTTTAACCGTTTCTGTGCATTGCGTTTTATGGATGTAAACGGATATACAGCATCAAAAGTTGTGTCTTCAAACAACGATGAGAGTTCAATTCCCGAAATCTTAACCGAAGCTAAAAGTGGATATTTTAATGATGAGATTGTATCTGAAAAGGTCAGGACTAAAGTTGAAAATATCATAAATGGAAAAGAATTAACTTCTAATCCAGATGCAGATATTTACCGACTGCTCCTGATTGCTGAATGTAACTATTGGAATAAAAAGATGCCATTCTTATTCCAATCACCAGATGACTATTCAGAATATCTGTTACCATCTGACTTACTCTCAACTGAAAGTATTTTGCAGAGCATCAGAGATGCAATGACATATAACAACTGTCAAAGCGTTGAAATATTAGGTTGGCTTTATCAGTACTACATTTCTGAAAAGAAAGATCAGATTTTCTCTGATTTAAAAAAGAACGTAAAAATCAAACCTAATGATATACCTGCTGCAACACAGTTATTTACTCCCGAGTGGATTGTTCGTTACCTTGTAGAAAATTCACTTGGAAAGCTGTGGATGTTAAATCATCCAGAATCATCATTAAAAGAGTCGATGGAATACTACATTGACTCAAATGAAGTTGAGACCGATTTTCTAAAAATATCCTCACCTGAAGAAATAAAGATATGCGATCCTTGCTGTGGTTCTGGTCATATGCTCGTATACGCATTTGATCTTCTTTACAAAATTTATGAAGAGAAAGGCTTTGACAACAAAGAGATACCAGAACTTATTCTCTCTAAAAATTTATACGGTTTAGAGTTAGATGAAAGAGCTTCTGAATTAGCTTCATTTGCGTTATTGATGAAAGCTAGAGAGAAAGACCGAAGATTTTTCTCTAGAAATGATAATGTGATTGAACCTCACATAGCACATATAAACAAAATTACATTTACAGATGAAGAAATTGAAGAATATCAAAACAAAGTAGGCAATGATATTCTCACATCAGATGTAATTGAAACCTTAAAACAATTTGATGAAGCAGATAACTTTGGTTCGCTAATCATACCTAAAATTCAAAATGCTGATGAGGTTATAGCACAACTTTCTAAACTGAATTTATCTGAAGATTTGTTTTATGGTGCAATAAATAAAAAAGTAATTGATGCCCTAACATTAGCTGACTACTTGAGTTGTAAATACCAGGTTGTAGTTACCAATCCTCCTTATATGGGAGCTAAAGGGATGAATAGTAGATTAGCAACTTGGGTAAAAGATAACTACTCTGAAGTAAAATCAGATCTATTTTCTGCTTTTATAATAAGATGTCTTTCTTTATCTTCCATTCAAGGCCTTCTTGGCTTTATGACTCCTTTTGTATGGATGTTTATTTCTTCATATGAAAAATTAAGAAAAAATCTAACATCACGACACACACTAACAAGCTTAATTCAACTTGAATATTCTGGATTTGACGCTGCAACAGTTCCTATTTGCACATTTACTGTACAAAATGATCATATAAATGGATATCAAGGTTCTTTTATAAGATTATCCGCTTTTAAAGGCGCAGCAAATCAAGCGCCTAAAGCTTTGGAAGCCATAAAAAACAGACAGTGTGGTTGGTTTTTTAAAGCAGAACCAGATCACTTTTCAAAAATTCCAGGTTCACCAATTGCATATTGGGCAAAGAGCAAAATTTACAATGTTTTTTCTGAAAAAAAAGTAAAAGAATCTATAGATTTCAAATCTGGCATAATGACTGGAGATGAGTCTTTCATAAAATTATGGTACGAGGTTTCAAAAGTAAAAGTAAAATTTGACTGTCATTCATCTACCGAAATGGGGGATTACAAGTGGTTTCCTTTAAATAGTGGAGGTGATTATAGAAGGTGGTTTGGAAATAATTTAAAGATCATTAATCTATGGAATCATGGCTATGATATAAAAAACAATTCAGTAAATTTCAGACTTCGTGATGAAAAACTCTACTTTAAACCAGGAATAACTTGGGGAAGAATTTCATCATCTAAAATTGCATTCAGAGAATCAGCTACTGGTTGCGTTTTTGGAGATGCAGGTCCTGTTGGTTTTATCGAAAAAGATAAGTTATTTTTTCTTGCTTTATTATCTTCTAAAGCGACAGACAGTCTTTTAGAAATGCTAAATCCTACTTTAAATTATCAAGTAGGAGATGTTTCCGCTTTACCTGTTCCGAACACTACTGATAAACAAAGAGGGAATATTTCAACACATTCAAAAGAACTAATTGACTACGAGAGACTCGATTGGAATTCAAAAGAAATTTCGTGGGACTTTAACTCAAACGATCTTGTTAAAGCTTTTGATGGGTCATCTTCTCTTCAAGATGCAACCTTTGAACTTCAAAACAGATATAAACTTGAGTCAGAAGCTGTAAGATTACTTGAAGAAGAGAATAATCTTTCCTTTATAGAACTTTATGGATTGGAAGACGAGGTAAAACCTGATTACCCTATTTCTGAGGTAACGATGTTCTGTAATCCATACTTTATGTATAAATCTGACAAAGCCCCTAAATCAGATGAAGAGTTGATGCAGTTACAGAGAGTTGACTTGATAAAGGAGCTTATTTCCTACTCTGTTGGCTGTATATTTGGAAGATATTCACTTGATAAAGGAGGTTTGATCCTCTGCAATCAAGGAGAGACTATTGATGATTTCAAATCACAAGTTCCTAATCCAACATTTAATCCTGATGACGATAACGTCATACCTGTTCTTTCAGACAGGTGGTTTGAAGATGATATCGTAGATAGATTCAATAACTTCTTAAAAGCAGCTTTTGGTGAAGAACACTATTTAGAGAATCTGCGTTTTATTGAGAAAACACTAAACGTTAAAAATAAAAACTCTTATTCAATCAGAGACTATTTTGTTAATGAATTCTATGCAGATCATGTAAAACGTTATAAGAAGAGACCTATCTATTGGATGTTCAAGAGTCCAAAAGGTTACTTTAAAGCGCTTATCTATATGCACAGATATCAGCCTCACACTGTAAGTAGAGTTAGAAACGAATATTTGCTCAATTTCAAAATAAAACTTGAGGCTGAAAAGCAAAATCTTGAAAGTGTACTATCAACTGCTTTAGATAAATCTGATGCTAATACTAAATTTAAGCGCATAGAAGAAATTAAGAAGATCATTGCTGATTTGAACTCCTATGACAGTGACATCATGTATCCTTTGGCACAAAAGAATATTCAGATTGATCTTGATGATGGAGTTAAATGCAATTACATCAAATTTGGTAATGCATTAGAGAAAATCACCGGCTTAGACAAGAAGGAAGAATAGCAATGGCAGAAAGCCAGAATACCGAATATAAAGAAGTTTGGAAGGATGATTACCTAAAGTGGATCTGTGGCTTTGCAAATTCACAAGGCGGTACTCTTTATATCGGAGTTGATGATAATGGAAAAGTTATTGGCTTAACAAACGAAAAGAAACTTCTTGAAGATCTGCCAAATAAAATAGCTTCTGGACTGGGAATTATTACAGAAATAAACAGTAGACGTAAAAATGGACTGGATTACATCGAAATCAATGTATCCAAAAGTATCCCTCCTATAAGTTATCATGGAGAGTTTTACGTCAGAAGCGGAGCTACCAATCAAAAGTTAACAGGAACTGCGCTTATCGATTTCATCTCTAAAAAAACAGGTGTTCATTGGGAAGATGGGATCGCTGAAGGAATTACTGTCGACGATCTTGATGAGGAGAGCTTTAAGATTTTTAGAAAAGAAGCTCTTTTACAAAAAAGAATGAGTGAAGCTGATTTAAACGTATCTAACAGAGAACTGTTAGAGAAGTTAAATCTCGTGGTTGGAGAAAAGCTGAAAAGAACTGCTGTTCTTTTATTTCATAAAAATCCATCCGTGATCCAAATGGGAAGCCATGTACAAGTTGGATTATTCTCTAATGCGGATGTTCTTTATCATGACATGCTTGAAGGATCATTGATATCTACAGCTTACAAAATAGTTGATCTTATCTATTGGAAATACTTAAAAGCAAAAATATCATTTCAACATGACAGAAGAGTTGAAACATACCCTTTTGCACGTATTGCTGTAAGAGAAGCTATTTTCAATGCTATTGTACATAATTGCTACATGTACGGCGCTCCTATTCAAATCAGAATTCAGAAAGATGAAATGATTATCAGCAATACTTGCATTCTTCCTGAAGGCTGGTCTTTAAACACTTTAACGAAATCGCATACTTCCATTCCATATAATCCTGTAATGGCAAACGTGTTCTATAGAGCTGGTTTTATTGAACATTGGGGAAGAGGGATTGAAAAGATATTCAGTGCATGTAGAGAAATTGGAGCAGAACCTCCTGAATATGAACTTATTGGTAATATTCTACGACTTCATTTAAAAGCATTACCAAGTGCAATTATCGAAGAAGACAAGATTTTGAAAAATCAAACTGCCCTCATTGGTAATGATGGCAATGATTTTGGCAACGATAACCGCAAAATTGGCAATGATGGCAATGATTTTGGCAATGATAACCACGGAATTGGCAATGATGGCAATGATTTTGGCAATGAAGATATCGAAGAAAGAGTCATATCAATTTTAAGAGCAACGCCAAACATAAGTCTTGAACAAATAGCTCAAGAAACAAAGCTTTCAAAAAGAACAATTAGCCGACTTACAAAAAGGTTAATTGACGAAAATAAAATTAAACGTATTGGCAACACTCGTACAGGACATTGGAAAGTAAATTAAAAGAGGCAATAGTTAATGGCAAGTTCTCAGATTACAGAAGCATTAAAGATTGCTTTTGATAAAAACAGAATTGTTTTTTGGGATGACAAAGGCGAAAAACTCTTAGATGAGTTTAATTCATTAGAATTACCCGATGTTACCAAAATAAAACTCGATAATAACGAATTCTCTGTTAAATACAGAATTCTCGTTACAGAAAAAGAACATAAATTTCTTATTTACCGTCCTGAAGGTAAACCTTCAGACAAAGATAACTGGCTACTGGATGTCCAGTTTGCTTCTTTTGTATTTGTAGCAGATCAAGATAATTTACGTTGTATTGAACTAGGATTAGAACCACTTCTATTTTTAGATTATTTTAAGGAACATGAATTCTTTTTTAGAAAAAAAGAATATAGAGAAAAACTAAAAAAAGAAATAGACAGTAAAAATGAAACCATAAGTTCATTAAATTTAAAGCTCATAGGTATTTTATCCCCACTACATAAAGTAGATTCTTTTAACACCATATTGCAGAGTATTCTTAAAGAAGAATACGAACAATCTCAAAATGGACTGGGAATTGCTCATCCAGAGGTTTGCGCTCATATGGAAACAGAATTAAAAAAAATTCTAAGGGACAACTTTGGGTATCAGTCTCAGAATTTATCAATATATGACTTTGCTCTAAAAGTTTTCAGTGACAATCTAAACAAGCAGTTCGGAAACAGTTACGAGCTAAAAAATGAAGTTTCCATATTTTTAGACAACTGGAAAGACAGTAAAAGCTATGGAGAAAACTTTAAAGAATGGTCTGAAAGAGTTTTTGAAGAATTAAAGCTTGAAGATAAATTTAATACTCTTGATTTTGATACATTAAAGAATATCGATTATTTCAGCTATGTTGATGAAAAAATCTTAACTAAACTAAAAACAGATATAACCAATGATGTTATTAGCGATATTGATGTAAAGAGAATTCTGGATATTAGATGTACAAAATCATGGTGGAGCAAGTACTCAGCCTGCTACGAAACAGCGTATGCTGCTTCAAGATTTAAACAGCTAATAAAGTCATTAAACTTAAGTTTAGATAGTGTTGAAGATGCTGTAGATAAATACACAAAGAGCTGGTTTGAAGTCGATTTACAATATAGAAAATTCAACTTTTATTGTCGAAAAGATGTTATCAGCGAGCTGTTCTCTGATTTAAAGGTAGCAATCGATAATATCTACACTAATGATTTTTTAAGACCATTAGCCCAAAGATTTTCTTCAAAAATTTCAACAGATCACTCTTGGGGAAATTTCAAAAATCATACCTACCAAAAAGATTTCTTTAAGAAATATATTGAGCCTTATTCAAAGAAGAACAATAAAATCACAGTAATTATTTCTGATGCTCTAAGGTATGAGCTTGGTTTTGATTTGGCAAATATAATCAATCAAACCAATCGCTTTGACGCAACCATTGAGCCAATGGTATCTGTCTTACCTAGTTTTACACAGTTAGGAATGGCTGCGTTGCTTCCAAACAATTCAATTGAGCTTAAAAATGACAATACAGCATCTGTTGATGGCATATCAGCAACTGGATTAGATAACAGAAGTAAAATTCTGTCTAACTGCCAATGCAAGACAAGTTGCTATAAAGCATCAGAACTCTTAGCTCCGAGTCTTAAAAATTCTGACGTCAAAAAGATTCTGGCTGCTAGTGATATTATTTACGTGTACCATGACGTTATAGATAATGCAGGAGAGAAAAACGAGGAACATCTTTTTGAGAATGTTCAAGTTTGTTTGGACGAGCTAAAACAGCTCGTAATAAAACTATCTTCAGGAAATGCAAATAACATCATTATCACAGCAGATCATGGTTTTATCTATCAGGACATTAAATTAGACAAAAATGTAGATTTTGTAGAGGCCCCGCTCGTAATTGGAGAAAAATACCAAGTTGACAGACGTTTTGTCACTGCAAATGGGCATTTAGATGCGTCTAACAGTGATTTTCATGAACTTTCATCTAAGGATATAGGTCTTTCTAGTGATCTGGCAATTCTGATCCCTAAAGCAATACAGCGAATTAAAAAACAGGGGCAGAATGGAAAGTATGTTCATGGAGGAGCAACTCTTGAAGAAACTGTAATTCCTGTAATACACATCAATAAAAAACGAGCTGATAACATTTCAGAGGTAGATGTTAAGGTTATTTCACAAGAAAGAGTAATCACTTCAGGTCAAATCAGTATTACCTTCTATCAAGAACAGCCTGTTGAAGAAAAAGTACAAGGAATAACAATCAAAGCAGCCTTCTACAGAGGAGACGATATAGTTTCAAATACTGAGGATTTAGAATTTAGAAAAGAAGCTTCCTCAGTAGAAGAAAGAGAACAAAAGCGCCAGTTTAAACTGTCAACAAATATTGAATCTGGTACTGTTGAATTAAAGCTATTAAAGAGAATTGGTAACACAGAACAATACTCTCCATATACAACAATACCATTTACTATTAGGCAGAACTTCTTTGGTAGAGATTTTTAAGGGTTCGTTATGACTGAATTATCTTCACTAGACAAAAAAATAAACAATATTTTTCCAGGATGTGTTGTAAGAAAAGATCTTGTAAAAGAGATCAGAGGAAATGCAATTGTTCCTTCATACGTGCTTGAATATTTATTAGGACAGTACTGTACAACTTCAGATGAAGACAGCATTCAATCAGGGATTCAGTCAGTAAAAGATATTCTCAGTCAGCATTATGTACATAAAAACGAAGCTGAACTTATAAGATCAAATATCAAAGAAATAGGCAGACAAAAAGTAATCGACAAGATAAGCGTTACCTTAAATGAAAAAGAAGATACATATGAAGCTTCTTTTTTTAATTTAGGTATTTCAAAAGTTATTGTCGATTCTGAAACCATAAAGAAGAACCCAAAACTACTGGTTAGTGGTATTTGGTGTATAGCAGATCTTGAGTATAACTATGTTGACGATCCTAAGATTGTGCCCTGGTTACTTACCTCTTTAAAGCCTATACAGATGTCTCGTTCAGACATAGAAGGTTACAAAGCAGGTCGAAAAGAATTCAGCATGGACGAATGGATAGATTTCATTATGCAAAGTATGGGACTTAACCCTCAAGAATTTAGCAGAAGAAATAAGTTCATACAGCTAATCAGACTTATCCCCTTCTGTGAAAGAAACTACAATCTTATGGAGTTAGGTCCTAAAGGAACAGGTAAGTCTCACATCTATTCAGAATTCTCCCCTCATGGCATGCTTCTATCAGGTGGTGAGGTAACAATTCCAAAATTGTTTGTAAACAACAGTAATGGCAAGATTGGTCTTGTTGGATATTGGGATTGCGTAGCTTTTGATGAATTTGCAGGTAACCAGAAAAAGATCGATAAAGCTCTTGTAGATATTATGAAGAACTACATGGCTAATAAAACCTTCTCCAGAGGCACGCAAACGATGGGAGCAGAGGCTTCGATGGTTTTTGTGGGTAATACCACACATACAGTGCCTTATATGCTTAAAACCTCAGATTTATTCGCTGATCTGCCTGACAAATATCATGACTCAGCTTTTCTCGACAGAATTCATTGTTTCAATCCAGGATGGGAAGTAGAAAACTTACGTTCAGAAATGTTTTCTCAAGGATATGGTTTTGTAGTTGATTATTTTGCAGAGATCTTAAGAGCTCTTCGAAACGAAGATTATTCTTCAGAATTTTCAAAATATTTTACTCTTGGAGAAGAAATATCAACCCGAGACAAAGATGGTATCAAAAAGACATTCTCTGGTTTAATGAAAATTATCTTTCCTAACAACGATGCAACAGAAGACGAAACAAAAGAACTTCTAATGGTTGCTATGGAAGGCAGAAAGAGAGTTAAAGATCAGCTTTTAAGAATTGATACTACTTTTGATAAAACAAAATTTGTTTTTTTCAGAAAAGGAGAACAGACTAAAGAGCTGCCTGTTCAAACTCTTGAAGAAATCGAGTTTAAAGATATTTACTACCATGACAGTATACAAGACAATCAAACAACACAAGTAGTAGCTCTAACCAAAACACAAGAACAAATAGCCCAATTATCAGAAAATGTAGTTCAAGCTTCATCAAATAGCAATGATCTTCATCTAAAAGAAGGCCACAAAGAGATCAAAGAAAATCAAAAAGGATGTTCATTCAATGAGCTTGTTTTACCTTACATCAAAGGAGCAAAGTATCTTTCTATAACAGATCCTTATATCAGAAATTTCTTCCAACAAAGAAACCTCATGGAATTTTTAGTTTCAGTTGTACAACTGAACTACCCTTCAGATGAAATTGAAGTGCACCTTGTAACAATAGAGGATGAGCGTTTTCCAGAGAAACAAGAAGAGAATTTTAACAAAATAAAAGAATCTCTAAATCGTTTTGGCGTGATCTTTTCTTGGGAATACGACATCGCAAGGACAATCCATGCAAGGCACATTGAAACAGATACAGGGTGGAAGATTAGTCTTGATAGAGGTCTTGATGTTTATCAAAACTTCAGTGGTGATGCTTTTGATGTGCTTACATATCTGCCATCTTTGAGATCATGCAAAGCTTATGAAATTACTTTTATAAATTTAAAAAAATAATCATCTATAAATGAACACAACACTCTTGATGTGAAGGATATAAAATGGACGATTTAGATCTGATCATTGAAGAACTCATCTCAAGAAAAGTAGAGGGGCCTTATTGGGATTTTAAAGTAAAATGGTACTCTAACGACGACAAAGGAAAAGGAAGTTTATTGCATGACATTCTGTGCATGGCAAATAATTTAGAAGATAGAGATGCTTACATCATCATAGGTGTAGAAAATAAGAGCTGTAAAATTCAAGGGGTTCAAGAAGATCCTAATAGAAGATCAACAGCAGATCTTTGCTGTTTTCTGAAAGACAAGGATTTTGGTGGAGAAATAAGGCCTTCTGTAAGAGTTGAAACTCTAAGGGGCCTAGAAAAAAAGGTAGATGTAATCATCATCGAAAAAAGCAACAATACCCCCTTTTTCGTAACTAAAGACTATTTTTGCATAGTAAAAGCAAATAGCATCTATACAAGAATCGGAGACACCAATACACCTAAAGATTCGACTGCTGATATTGATAAGATTGAATATTTATGGAAAAAAAGATTTGGTATAAACAAATCTCCTATACAAAAACTACCATTACTTTTAGAGCAAGAAAAATCTTGGAAAGAAAGTCATATCAAAGATATAGAATACGATGTATTATTTCATGATCTTTACCCTGAATATACAATAAGAACACAAAGTACCGGTCAAAATTCCCATGAGCTATATATGTTAAATTTTATTGACAATACTCCTCATTGGGGACGCATAGAAATTTACTATCATCAAACTTTAATTAAAGCATTCTCCTCAGTGGGGCTCGATGGATATAGATATCTAATAGTTGCACCTAAAAGAGAGGTAATCAAAATAAAAGCAGATAAATCCTATGAAGAGATACCTCTTTTTTATTTCTTTAAAAATTCGCTTGAATTTCTGATATCAAAAGTTCTGTGTAATGAATATGGATATAATGACTTTTATAGAAAATCCAACTTTGGAATTTTGGAACTTTCAAAATCAGTATTTTTATTCAAAGACGAGAGCGAAAAACTATCTTTTAACGATTATCTTGAGAATCATAAAACCGAGTACCTTAAGGAACTAAAAAAAATAAAAGCATACAACAAGATTTATTTATATTCAGAAAATATCGAACCTAATGTATTAGAGAGATTCAAACAGCAAATGATTCGTGTTGAAGCGTTAAAAGACCTATATGCTGATTTCAATTTAGAAAATAATAAGCAATCAAAAAATCATAATGAAGAAAGTAGATGGGTATGCGACAAGATCTGTTTCCCACAGTAACGGAGCTCATAAGTATAAATTAATATATATATTAGTATCTAAGTATTATTAATATGTAACTTTTTATGGTTACTCAATATTAATCTGCCTCTTAAAATTCAAATTTACGTGTTATATGACACGTAACTACGTGTTACAAATATTTGCTACCCTAATTAAACATTAATATGCTTTTTTGTAATCTGAAAGTAAAAAAGTAGAATTTATCTGATAAATCAGACAGATAAAACAGTATTTTTAGGTATAAAAATGTCTGTTGAAAATTTGAAAAAATGATGAAAACTGCCAGAAGTGGCAGGGGCAGAAAGACTCGAACTCTCAACCGTCGGTTTTGGAGACCGCTGTTCTACCATTAGAACTATGCCCCTGTGGAATTGCCGTAGTATTATCAACAAATTGCCCCTCTTTGTAAAGGGGCATATCAAAATAAATTTAATATTTTTTTAACAATGGCTTATTTAAGGCTTTTATTTAGCCATCAATTTAAGTTTTTTCTCCATCTTTTTGTTCAAGTTTCTTCATTTCAAAGTAATTAATGCGAGTTTTGAAATAAATAATTGCTAGTATTGATGTAATTACAGTTACATACAGAGCATATTGACCATAACTTTTTACCATATCAACTAAGGGTAAACCTCTCATTGAAAAATCACGCCAGAATTCATATTCCCAGGTTAAAGGGAAGGCAAACTTAACTGTATTTACCCAAGCTGGCATATAACCAGATGCTAAAAGAGATCCTCCTAAGATAAAGCCAGGTGGCACAATCAAGATCATCTTACTGCCGCCTTCACTTGGTTGAGTAGTTTTCCATGTAACAATAAGAGCCAGTACACTGATTGAAAAGCCTGTCATCAACATACTAGGTAAGTGAAAGAAATAGTTGCCTTCAAATCTCATTTGTCCAAAGATGATAAGTGGAGCTGTAACAAGTGAGATAGCTGTAGTGTAGATTAAAGCATAAGGCAGAAGTCTTGCGACAAGACAGTCAAAGCCATCCTCTAAAATTGCCTGCCAGCGCATCGAGACTTTAAATCGTCCTACTAACATCACCGAGGTAAGACCTAGGATAATGGATGAGAAAAAGTAGATAAAGGCGCTACAAAAGGTAATGGAAGCTGAGGTTGTAGGATTATAGAGCTCTCTTTTTACCATATTCATAGGTTGCAACAGAGCCTGTACCTTTTCACTTGATGATTTAGCCAAAGCTGCAACCTCAGGGGCTGAGTTTTCAGCACCTAATGTAGCTATCATCTCACTTAAATGAGCAATAGCCTGACCGTTTTGCCCCAGATTTGAGTAATCAGCAAAATAGCCTATATTAAAAGTTCTGTCGCGTCTTTTAAGCTCTTTTTCTAAGCCTTTTGGGAAATAGAGTACACCGATATTTTTATCATGAGCTGTAAGATCTCGCACTGATACTGGTGAATGGTAAACCTCAGTGATCTCAACATAGGCTGATGTATTAAGTTTCTCAATCAAAGTGGTAGACAGATGTGAACTATCAAGATCGATAACCGCAATCTTACCTTCAAAGACCTCACCATGACGCATACAGACTGAAACTATAAGCGTGATCATAATCGCCATCATGAATGCTACGATATGGTAAGGTATGAACCTGCCTGAGAGCATCGCCTGAAACTCTTCATCTATGGAGGCTATGATCTTATTCATCACGTACCTCCATCGTCATACCGGTAAGAACCTCTTTTGAATCTACATAAATTCTTACCTGAAAGGAGGTCAGATCACCTAAACCGCGCTCACGGGTCATTCTAAGATCTGCAAAGGTAGGAGCTACTGTTGCAAACCTTACCGTACCTGTAAGATCTTTATCTGTAGCTACACAATGAACTTTTACTTTATTGCCTTTTTTATACTTTAGTACCTGCTCTTCACTTACATAGATATCAAAGTACTTTCTGTCAGTCTCGAGTGTAAGACCTGAAGAGTTAGGAGATACCAGCTCCCCTTGCTGATACAGGATCTTTAAGATCTTGCCATCACATGGAGCAATTAAAGTAAGACGACTGTAGTTGACCTCTTCTTGTTTTAATTGAACCTCAGTCTGCTTTAATTGAGATTTAAGGTTGTCTAAAGCGTTTTGCATGTTATCAATCTCAAGTCTTTCATTCTTAATTGATAACAAGGTCATACCCTTTGCTGAACCTGTTCTCTTTAACTTTTCTATCTGCTCGTCTGTGGCACCGTAAATTGCTGCCTGTAACTTACGCAAAGCCTGAGTTTTTGCTGCACCTGCCTGGATATTCTGTGAATTGGCGCTGTCATAGTCAGACTTTGAGATACTTCTGGTATTAACTAAAGAGTTAGCTCGTTTATACTGCTTTTGTGCTAAGAGCTTTGCTGACTCTGATACGGTAAGAGATTGCTTTAACTGTTCAATCTCTTTCCATTTGGTTAACTCCTCTAAATCTACATTAGCTTTTCTAATCTCAATTTCATTTTCTTTTGAAAGAATTAAAGCCTTTTGAGCTTCAATGGTAGCTTTGGTTCTTTCAATACTGATAGCTGTATCGGTGTCATCTAAGACCATTAGAACATCACCTTTTTTAACTATTTGAGATTCTTCAATGTCACGCTTTAACAGCACCCCTCCTACATTTTCAAAAGAGACATCCACTGTATCCGCAGTTAAGACTCCTGACTTAATGCTTTTAGCAATAGTGGTGGCATCACCTCTTGAACCAAAATAAATAAGAGTAGAACTAATGATGAGTAATGAAAACATGGTAAGCAGAGTCCTTAGAGCGCCTCTACTCATATTTGAATTTAACTTCACTTTTACATACCAAAATTCTGTGGCGGTACGCGTTCTTACTGGTACCTGTAACTTACAGTATGGAAAAATTGAAAAATTTTTGTACGTTACAAAATTAAAAAAGTTGTGCAATACAAAAGCTACATCTTTCAAAAAGTTATTCATATATCACACAAAATTTACTCCCTTCTGCTCAATAAGATAATGACAATTTTGTCATTATCTTATTGAGAATTTCTAAAATCGATCTATACTTAATGACACAAGTGTCATTAAGAGCTAATAAAAATGGATACTAAAAACAGAATAAGACGCAAAGATACACGTCCTGCTGAAATCGTCATGTGCGCGATGAAACTGTTTGTTGAAAATGGCTATTTTGAGACTAACTTTCAGGATATTGCCAATGAAGGACATCTGGCGCGCTCAACAATCTATCTGTACTTTAAAGATAAGAAATCAATCTTAAAGGCTGCTCTAAAAAAGAAATTTGAAGAGAATAAAAACAACTTAATCGATTTGAATCAGGATGAGAAAGATACTTTCCATGAAAGAATGGCAAAGCTCTTAACTAGGATGCAAAAAATTACCCAAGACGAGTTCTTTAAGCGTTTTTGCATCATGATGGCTGAACTATCAGCTAAAGATCCTGAAATTGCCACGATTTGGAAAGAAGAGATTTTTGACAAATTAAAAGAGATCTGGGCTTCCATGTGTGAAAAGTTCAACCTTGATCCAAAATACAGAGAATATATCTTTAATGTTCTCTATTCTGTCTTTTTTATGTCCTGTATTTCGTCTGTCTGCTTTTGTGAAGATAACCCTTTTATGGATTTTGCGTCATTTGCAGAAATTACTAAGACTGATGTTCAAAAGGCTAAATATGATTGGATGCTAAATCATGAATAAGAAGTTAATTGTTGTTCCATTCGTAATCACTGCTGCTATCTGCGCAGGCATTATGTACTCAAAATATGACGGTTCAGAAGCACTTTCTAAAGCTTATGGTAATGTTGATATCAGACAGAGCTCTCTTGCTTTTGAAAGATCAGGTCGTATTGTCAAATTAAACTTTGATGAAGGACAAAAGGTTAAAAAAGATGAGATCTTAGCTGTCCTTGATACAGAGGCTCTTAACTATCAGATACAGATCAATGAAGCTAATATGCGCCAGGCTAAAGCATCATTAGATGAAATGGTTCGAGGCTATAGAACTGATGATATCAAACAGGCTGGAGCCAATGTCAAAAGGCTTGAGGATAACTTAAAGCTTGCAACCGTTACCAACGAGCGTTACCAGAAACTGTATAGAGCAAGAAGTGTTTCTGCTCAGGAAAAAGACAATGCTTTTTACTCTATGACACAGATTAAAGCTCAACTAGATGAAGCTTCAGCTAAATACAAGCAGATGCTAAAAGGCTATCGAGTTGAGGATATTGAAAAGGCTCAGGCTCAATATGATGGCGCTGTAGCTGAGGTTAATTACTTAAATTACCAAAAGAATGAGCAGAGTGTTATTAAAGCCCCATTTGATGGTGTCATTCGCACAAGAAAGAGTGAGCTAGGTGATATGGCTTCTCCTCAAAGCACTGTTTATGAGTTATCAGTAATAGATAAAAAGAGAGTGCGTGTCTATTTGACAGAAAAGCAGTTACCTTTAGTAAAGGTAGGCGCTAAAGCTTATATCAGTGGTGTTGACGACAATAAGGTTGAAGGAAATGTAGCTTACATCAGTGATACTGCAATGTTCACACCTAAGACTGTACAAACAGAAGACTTAAGACCTGATCTTGTGTATGAGGTAAGAGTTGATACTAATGATCCTGAGAACAGACTGCGTTTAGGTCAGAGTGTAACTGTAGAATTTTCAGAAAAATAAGTAACTGTAGTAAAAGCGCAGATTAAAGAGCAAAAAGATGAACGGCATTATTGAGATTAGCTCTCTTTACAAATCCTATAAGGTACAGGGCAAGAAAGATGTAAATGTCTATAGTGATTTTTCACTAAACATTGCTGCATCTAATCATTTTATTTGCCTTACAGGACCAGACGGTGCTGGTAAATCTACGCTTTTAAAATTACTCTCAGGCGTTATAAGACCTGATGGCGGTGAAGTGTTATTAGATGGATTAAAGCCAGACAATAACAGTGAGAATTTCACAAAAGTTGTAGGCTACATGTCACAAACACTAGGCTTATATGGAGAGTTAAGTGTTTTTGATAATTTGAGGATCTTCTCAGGATTAAAAGGACTTAATTTAAAAGAAAACTCAGCTTATCTTTTAGATTTATTAGAAAAAGTAAATCTCCTGCAGTTTAAAGATCGTGAAGCTGACGCCCTCTCTGGTGGTATGAAGCAAAAGCTGGGACTTACCTGTGCTATCGCATCAAAGCCTAGAATTTTAATTCTAGATGAGCCTACAGTGGGTGTTGATCCAGTCTCTCGTCAGGAACTGTGGGACATTATCTATGACTATATCAATAAGGCACAAGCTTACTGTATCTTTTCTACAGCTTATCTTGAAGAGGCTGCAAAAGCTGATATCACCTTGATGATGAATGATGCTAGAGTGGTGCTACAAGGCAAACCTTCCGATATCTCAAAAAAAATGGATGGCAGGACCTATAGTGTTGAGTTAGGAGAGCTCAACTACCAAAAAACCGTACGCGAGGTTATGTCTATCTCAGAGCGTTGTTGCAAAGGATCCCCTCTTATCGATGTCTGCCCTCGCTTGAGCAAAATCGATATAGTTACCAAAGATAAAGACAGTAAAAAAACTGTTTATGACTTTTTAAAAGACAATCTAAGCATTGAGGTTACTGTAGAGAAAAGAAAACCAATTCTTGAGGATGCCTATATCTATCAGAGCTATTTAAACAGATTACAAAAAGAAAGCGATGATACAAGCTGTAGCAGTACAACTGCTGATACTTACAAGTCATCAGAAAAGAGTACTACTCAAAAAAATAAATCTTTCTGTACACCGCTTAAAGTAACACCTTATGACACAGGAGAGCCTGTAGTCATGGTCGATAAAATCAAAAAGAAGTTTGGTAACTTTACTGCTGTTCATCAATCCAGCTTTAAAGTGCATAAAGGCGAGATCTTTGGCTTATTAGGTCCTAATGGCGCAGGTAAAACCACAACCTTTAGAATGATCTGTGCTTTGTTAAAGCCTACCTCTGGTAATGTTACTGTAAACGGTTTTGATCTTAAACATGCTAAAGATGATGCCAGAGCTACCATTGGCTATGTATCTCAAAAATTCTCCTTGTATAGAAAGTTAAATGTCTATCAGAATTTAGAGTACTTTGGTCTTAGTTACGGACTTGAAATAAAACCTTTAAAAGCTCGTATTGAAGAGCTTTTAGATGAATTTTCATTACGTAAATACAAAGATATTCAAAGCGAGGATCTGCCCTTTGGTTTACAGCGTCAGCTCTCCATGGCCTGTGCTTTAATTCATAAACCTAAGATCCTCTTTTTAGATGAGGCAACATCTGGAGCCGATCCTGTAGCAAGACGTGTCTTTTGGGACAGGGTGAGTGCTTTAGCTTCAAATGGAACCTGTGTGATTGTAACTACCCACTTTATGGAAGAGTCTGAGTATTGCGATAACTTTTTAATTCAGGATCAGGGAAAGATCTTAGTTTTAGGAGCCCCTGACAAGATCTGCATTAAAGACGGTCACAGAATCAGTATTGAGCAGGCCTTTGTGGAGCTCGTTCATAAGTTTAGAGCTCAAAAGACATAAAGGAGAATGAGTATGTTCAGATATCTACCAATTCTTCTAGAAAAAGAGTTCAAACAGATTTTAAAAGACAAATCTGTCTTTGTCTTAGCCTTTTTACTGCCAATGCTCTTAGTAGTCATCTACGGTAGTGCTGTAAGAATGGAGGTCAAGCCTGTAAAGCTGTGCATCAGCACTTATTATGAAAGTGCTTTAGAAAGAGCGATTACAGATGAGTTTATTGGCTCCCCTTACTATGAGGTAACTGTTGAGAAAAGCTTTGCTAAGGCTCAGGAGTTATTTGATGACAACAAAGTAAAAGCCCTTTTGTACTTACCAAATGATCTTCCAAACAGAGTGCAAAAAGGCAACGGTGAGCTTATGCTCTATTTAAATGGTGTGGAAGCTCAGCTCTCATCCATCTCTGAACTTTACATAAAATCTACCATCCAAAGTGTTGTTTCAAAATTAAGTAATACCAAAAGCTCAAGAATTACGGTTAACACCCGCAACTGGTTTAATGAGTCAAATGAATCTGTATGGTTCTTAATGTCAGGACAATACGTAAGTATCATTACTTTAATCAGTATCTTTTTAGGTGGCTTTGTCATTGCCCGTGAATGGGACAGGAAAACGATTGAGTCATTAGCTGCTACTAATGCTTCAGCTTTTGAGATTGTACTCTCTAAAGTCATTGTCTATTACATTTTAGCTATCTGGTCGATGTTTATAATCCTAGGGTTGGGTGAGCTTTTATATGACATACCAATTCGAGGCAGTATCATAGGTTTAGTTTTCAGTTTATCTGTATATGTATTAGAGATGATCTGCTTAGGTGTACTTATCTCCTCTTTCATGAAGAATCAGTTCACCGCAGCTCAAATTGCTGTGATCATAGGTTTCCTACCTACCGTGATGTTGTCAGGTCTAATTTTTGATTTACGCGCCGTACAGCCTTTTATTCGTGTTATAGGTACGATTATTCCTCCTACCTATGAAGTTAAAGCTATGAGAATTAACATGCTATCAGGTGGCAGTGAGTTATTCTTAGTAGCAAACTTCTTTATTCAACTTTTTTGGTGTGCGCTGTTTTTCATCCTTACAGTAAGACAGGTTAAAAAGGACAGCAAATGATGAGAACTCTAATCAGAAGATCTTTGCTAAGAATTTTAGCTTTAATCAAAAAAGAAATCTTAACCATTTTAATGGACAAAAAGTCACGAGCCGTACTTTTTGCCCCAATCATCGTGCAGTGTATTATCTTTGGTTATGGCGCTTCTTATCACTTAGAGAGCGTACCTTATGCTATCTATAATCAGAGTAATGACAGTGTAAGTTATGAGATTGAGCAGGAACTTTTAAAAACACCAAAGTTCAAACTCATTGAAAAGTGCCACACCATGGGCTGTTTAAGAGAGAGTGTGGATTCTCAAAAGAGTCTTATCGGTATCTTTATAGACTCAAACTTTAAGAATACCCTTCAGGCTAATATCATTCTTGATGCACGAAATACAGCCTCTGCAAATACCGCTTCTGGCTATGTCACCTCTATTATAGAGAATATTAACAATCGCCTCTATGGTAAAAGTGCACTTAACATCAACTCACGCTTTTTATTTAATGAGAATAACTACACTCGCTATACCATCTTAATTGGTATGACTTTAGCTTTATCTGTAATTCAGGTGTTATTACTCTCCTCATTGAGTGTTTCAAGAGAGAAAGAAGAAGGCTCTTATGACATGATGATCATGACTCCAGCAAGACCTTTTGAAATGCTAATTGGTAAAGCCATACCTCCTATTGTGATTGCTTTTATCCAATCATTTATCCTGATTGCAATCTGTCGCTTTTACTTTGAAATACCAATGCGAGGAAATATCTTTGCAATCTTTACTTTAATTACCATATTTGCTTTTGCTATTGTAGGAATTGGACTTGCTATTTCTACCTTGAGTAAAACCACTATGCAGTCACTCGTCGCAGGATTCTCACTATGTCTTGTATTAATTATGGCCTCAGGTCTTATTACCGCAGTTGACGGAATGCCTTATTGGTTTAAAGCTGTAGCTTACTGTAACCCTGTGTACTATGGAATTAACTCAATGTGGCAACTCTACTTACAAGGCTGCTCTATCTTTGATTTGACCGATAAAATCATACCTTTAATCATGGTGGGTATTGTTACTCTATCAATGGCTTCATATCTATTTAGACATAAGCTTGAGTAAAAAAATTTAATTTTATCCATACCTAAAAATCCCTGTTGATTAGTGTATAATGTAGCTTTCAGGAACAGCGAAAAAACGCAACCGCTCCTGAAAGCGAATGCGTCCCCGTTCTTACTGGATTTCACTCAGTGTAAGGGACAAAAAATGACCAATCCACTTTTCCAAAAAGATATCATCTCAATCTCAGAGTTTTCAAAAGATCACATTGAACTAATTCTGAAAACTGCATTTGAATTAAAAGCACATCCTCGCAATGATTTATTAAAAGACAAGTTAATCGGTGTAACTTTCTTTGAAGGTTCAACCCGTACCAGACTATCTTTTGAAACTGCTATTCAGCGATTAGGTGGTAGAGTTATCGGTTTCTCTGATGCTACTAACACCTCTTTAGGCAAGAAAGGCGAGACCTTTATGGACTCAATGAGGATCATCACCTCATATACTGATGCCCTGGTAATCCGCCACAACAAAGAAGGTGCTGCAAGATTAGCAGCTGATATTTCACCTGTACCTGTAATTAACGCAGGTGACGGTTCAAATCAGCACCCTTCACAGACCATGTTAGATTTATTCACCATTAAAGAAACTCAAGGCCGTTTAGAGGATATCTCAATTGCCTTTGTAGGTGACTTAAAGTACGGTCGTACCGTTCACTCATTAGCTGAAGCTTTATCACTGTATAACGCAAGAATTTACTTAGTTTCTCCTGAGTCATTAGCAATGCCTCAGTACATCCTTGATGATTTAACCAAGCGTGGTATTACCTTCTCAATTCACAATTCATTAGAAGAGGTTATGCCTAAGATCGATATCCTGTACATGACTCGTGTACAGAAAGAACGTTTTGATGAAACTGAGTATCAGCACTTAAAGTCAAAGTTCATCTTAACCCCTGAAGTTTTAGCTGATGCTAAAGAGAATATGAAGATCTTACACCCTCTCCCAAGAATCGATGAGATCACACCTGAGGTTGACAATACCCCATATGCTTACTACTTCAAGCAGGCTGCAAACGGTGTATATGCACGTGAAGCTATTCTTTCATTAGTATTAAACAAGGAGATTTAAGATGTCAGACGCTCATGTAGAAAACAACAAATCAAAGCTCCTTGTTGAGGCTATTGCTAACGGTACTGTGATCGATCATATTGCTCCAGGTCAGGCAATCAACATCATTCGTATGTTCAAGTTCTTAAGCAAGAACAATCAGCTAACCGTAGGCTTTAACTTACGTTCTGGTAACTTAGGTAAGAAAGACATCATCAAGATTTCAGATGTCGTATTCTCTCCAGCTCAGACCGAGCAGATCGCTGTATTAGCTCCTAATGCAACCATTAACCAGATCAAGGATTTTAAGGTTGTAGATAAATACAAGTTAAGATTACCTTTAGAGACTGTAGGTGTCTTCAAGTGCCCAAACAGCAACTGCATTACTAATGATGAAAGAGATGCTAATGCTCGTTTTAAGATCTCAACTGAAAACGGCAAGGTGTTCATGAAATGCAGATACTGTGAAAGAGTATTTGAGCGTGAAGTTGTATTAGAGTACAACGGACTTGAGGTTAAATAATTAGCTTCAGTTAATTTCTGAATCTACAAGGAGAGCGCAGATTTTGTAAGTTTTTTATGACATAACAATCTGCGAACATCAAAAGTCCGATTTAAAAAGTCGGACTTTTTGTTACAGCTGT
>OHVH01000038.1_pt1 | contig 28961 bp, 27 predicted proteins | sample 1579361 | NCBI WGS metagenome assembly OHVH01 (sample SAMEA3882507, study PRJEB24775) | human gut metagenome | biome: human-associated habitat; feature: intestine environment; material: feces | place: Netherlands | collected 2009/2010
TATTAAAATGATTCCTTTGAAGTTTATTGATAGCATGCTTACTTTAGTAAATGTATTTATTTATTCGAAAAGTGTTCTGCCTAAGTATTTTTATTGTATAATGATAGTAATTAATATAATACTACTATTCTTGCTATTATTTAAATATAAAGAAAAGAAAATTTACGATACATATTATTCAATAGTTGTAATACTAATAGTTTCTTTTTTTTCATGTTTACCAGTTATATGGTTTTTTACTATTGAAGATATAAATTCTTCGTTATCAGGTAGATTGTTTTGGGCTGTTGGTGCTACTTATGGATTTATGATGATACTGGTATATTTGAATACAGATTTAATAGAAAAAAATATATATAAATTTGTATATATCGGATTAATACTTATATATGCAGTTGTTTTATATTATGGCATGAATAATGTAATGAAAGAAGAAAGAGCAAAAAATGATATGGATAGAAGTATATGCTATATGATTAAGGAGAATATTGAACAATATGAGAAGATTAATAATTGCAAAGTAGACAAATTAAAAATAAAAGTTGATGTAACATTTGAAGGATTATCAAAAGATAATGAAAAATTTAGCAAAGAAAGAAGTTATATAATGTCAGGGATGTCAATAGGAAAATTATTAGAATTTTATTGTGGAATGAAGATGGTTATTCAATATATACCTGAAAAAGTAATCAATTTTAAAAAGAATATAGATTTTTATTATGAAGAAGATATAGCTTATGTGTATATGAATATTTAGATAATGTATATAAAAATAAAAAAAGTTAATACTAATAATAGCAAAAATTAAGGAGAATTTTATGAAAAGAGTCTTAAAAATGCTATTATTAGTATTTTTTTTAATTATTATATATGTATATACATTATTAATAGAATCAATACCAAATGAATTAGTGATATTTGAGGGAGAAAATATTTCAATGAAAACATTATTAGGCATAACAATAAAAGATAAAAATAATCAAACAATTGAAGTATCATCTAATAATGGAAATTCATTAAGTAATGAAACTGGAAAGAAATCTTTAGAGGTTAGTTTATTCAATAATATATTATTAAAAAACGTAGATGTAAGTGTATTACCAAAAGCTACAGTAATACCAGTGGGAAAGATAGCAGGATTAAAATTGCATACAAATGGAGTATTAGTAGTAGGAATGTCTGAAATAGAAGGACAGGATAAAAAGAAACATAAACCATATGAAAATACAGGAATAGGAGAAGGAGATACAATAATAAAAATAAACGAAACAGAGATAGGATCAACTAATCAATTAATAGAAACTGTAAATTTATCAAAAGGAAATAGTATACAAGTAAAATTTATTCATGAAGAAGAAACAAAAGAGTGTAGTATAACACCTGTACAAACAAGTAGCAATGAATATAAATTAGGATTATGGGTAAGGGACAGTGCAGCAGGAGTGGGAACAGTTACTTTTTATGAACCATCAACAAAAACATTTGGAGCACTTGGTCATGGAATTACAGACATTGATACAAATGAATTAATAAATATTGCATCAGGAGAATTTATAACTACCAGAGTACTAAATATTACAAAAGGAGAAAGTGGAGAACCAGGAAAGATACAAGGAACAATAGAAAATCAACAAAACATAGGAACAATTAGCAAAAACAGCAAATTTGGAATTTATGGAAGAGTAGATAACTTATCTAGTTTAAATGTTGATACTTCAAAGGAAATGGAAGTGGCTTTAAGGAATGAGATACAACTAGGAAAAGCAACAATTTTGTGCAGTTTAGATAATCAAAAACAACAAGAATATGAAATAGAAATACAGAAGATCTATACAGAAAACAATTATGATAACAAAAGCATGCAAATTAAAGTAACTGATCGAAAATTAATTGAAAAGACAGGAGGGATAATTCAAGGAATGTCAGGTTCACCAATTATTCAAAATGGGAAATTTGTCGGAGCTGTAACTCATGTTTTGGTGAATAATCCACAAGAAGGATATGCTGTATTTGGAGATATTATGTTAAAACAATCAAAATCTGTACAACAATAATTAAAAGTTCATAAATAATTTATTATATGAGTGTCTAAAATTAAAACAAATAATTGATAAATGAGACAAAATATCACTATAGGTAAAAAAATGTAAAAATATGCAAAAAAATATTGCATATTTTTTTTAATGATAGTATAATGAGCATAGCTTTTGTTAAGTATACAGAAATAAAATATTCAAATTTTAGTATTTTGGGAGGTGATAAAATGGAACAAGAGTTATTGAAAAAGATATTAAAAGAAGTCGAAAAAATAGGTGAATTATCTAATAAAGTAGATAGATTAGAAAAGAAAATAGACAAGATAGATGAATTAGAAATAAAAGTAAATAAAATAGATGAGTTATCAGCTAAGGTAGACAAAATAGATGAGTTATCAGCTAAAGTAGATAAAATAGATGAATTATCAAATAAAGTAGATAATCTAGGAAAAGAACTAAAAGATTTCAAGAAGGAAGTATATCAATTATTTGAAAAGAATACGAGAGAAATAGCAACAGTCATAAATCAACTATCAGAAAGTATAAGTACAAAAAATCATAGAAATTCTGAAGAAACAAAGCAAAGATTAGAAAAAAATGATAAAGAACATAGAATTTATGAAGCACAAATAGCAAAGTTGCAATTGACCACTCAATATTTAGAAGAAAAAGGCAAAAAATTAGCATAAAAAATACACATATAATGTGTATATATGTGTATAATTAGCTAATTAGCATAGGACCTATTTTAGTTACTGTACCAGCACCAAGAGTCATGACTATATCATTTTGTTCAATATTATTTTTTATGTATGAAACACATTCATCAAAATCTGGAATATATTTTGCTTCCTTACCTAAAGAATTTATTTTATTAACTAAATCTTTAGAACTAATTCCATAAATATTTTTTTCTCTAGCAGCATAAATATCTAAAACAATTATATGATCGAATGAAATTAAGGCATTTGCAAAATCATCTAATAAATTTTTTGTTCTACTATAAGTATGAGGTTGAAAGATTACCCAAGATTCATGATATTTTTTATTCTTTAAAGAGTTAGCAGTTGCTTTTATTTCTGTTGGATGATGACCATAATCATCATATACACTAGCTTTTTTGTCAATTTTTCCTTTATATTCAAATCTTCTATGAGCTCCTGTAAATTTCGATAAAGCAACTTTTATATCAGAAATACTAATACCATATTCTATTGATAAAGATATACAAGCCAAAGCATTTAAAACATTATGAGTTCCAGGAACAGATAATTCTATAGTATCTAAAAATTTATTATTATGATATAAATCAAATTTAGCAAAACCATCTTCATTAAAAGATATATTTTTTGCTGAAAAGTTGACATTTTCATTTTTTATTCCATAAGTAATTGCTTTTGCTTTTGTATAATTTGGTAATTCTAAGCAATTAGAATCATCACCATTTATAATTAATAATCCATTATCTGGCAATAATTTTGTATACTTAATAAAAGCATTTTTTATGTTATCAAAAGTTTTAAAGTAATCTAAATGGTCATTATCAATATTTAATATAATTTCAGCTTTTGGACTAAATTTTAAAAAACTTTCTACATATTCACAAGCTTCAATAATAAAGTGCTCACTACTTCCTACTTTATAATTTCCATTAATTTGTTTTAAAAAAGCACCAACTTGAATACTAGGATCTTGTAAACCTTCTAGAAAACAAAGAGAAATCATAGATGTTGTAGTTGTTTTTCCATGAGTTCCAGAAATACAAATAGTATCTTGATAACAACGAGTTAATTCACCTAAAAAATCAGCTCTTTCAATAGTTGGGATATGTAATCGTTTGGCTTCTAACATTTCAGGATCATCTTGTTTTATAGCAGCAGAATAAACTACAGCATCAGATTTAGCAACATCATCTAAAGAATGACCAATTGTAACATGAATTCCTAGATTATTTAATTTATTTGTTGTTTCAGATTCAACCCAGTCAGAACCAGTAACATGAAAACCAAAATTCTTTAAAATTGCGGCTATTCCACTCATGCTAACTCCACCAATTCCAATCATATGAATTTTTTTATATTTTTTTATATTATCTATATTTGGCATTTAACTACACACTCCTCTTATATAACGTTTCAATTATATAATTATATCTAGAAAATTTCAATAGTTTATTAAAAAATATAGTGTAATATATGCTAAAAAAATATAAAAGGTGAAATGTTTTATAAAAAGTAAAAATAAAATTTAAAATTTTGTAAAAAAAAGAAGGAAAAACTTTTTTTATGAAGAATAATATAATTGTACATAAGATTAAACGAATATGTACAAAATATATTTAAAACTTAAGGAAGGCGGTGCACGCAAAATGCAAATAACAGATGTACGTTTAAGAAAAGTAAATTCAGAGAACAGAATGAAAGCTGTTGCTTCTGTAACATTCGATAACGAATTCGCAGTTCACGATATTAAAGTTATCGAAAGCCAAAATGGATTATTTATAGCTATGCCTAGCAGAAAAACTCCAAACGGAGAATTCAAGGATATAGCTCATCCAATCAATGCTGAAACTAGAGAGAAAATTCAAAAAGCTATTTTAGAAGCTTATGAAGCTCCAGAAACAGAAGAATCAGCAGAATAATAAATAAAAAGCACTTTTACTAGTGCTTTTTTTGTTACTGCCTGTAACCTTTTTTGTTGTATTTTTTTAAAAAGCTTGAAAAAAAGCAAGAAACAAGATAAAATAAATAATAGTTTAATTAATAAGTAAGGTGATAAAATTGTTTTTAATTGCAGGATTAGGAAATCCAGAGGAAGATTATAGCAATACAAGGCATAATATGGGCTTTGATACAATTAATAAATTAGCAAAACAATATAAAATAGAAGTTAATAAAAATAAATTCAAAGGATTATATGGAATAGGAAATATAGAAAATCAAAAAGTAGTGCTTTTAAAGCCACAGACATTTATGAATTTAAGTGGAGAGAGTATAAAAGAAGCAATCGATTTTTATAAAATACAAAAAGAAAATATAATAATTATATATGATGATATGGATGTAAAACCAGGAACCATAAAGATAAGAAAAATAGGAGGTCCAGGCTCACATAATGGAATGAAATCAGTTATCCAAAACATCAAAGATAAAGAGTTTACTAGAATAAGAGTAGGAATAGGAAAACCAGAAAATAAAAGTGATATGATAAAATATGTAATAGGAAATGTTTCAGAAAGTGATAAAAAAATACTAGATGAAGCTACTACTATAGCTAAAGATGCTGTTATAGAAATTTTAGAAAATGGTGTTGACAAAGCTATGAATAAATACAATTAAAACATAAAAAGGAAGGTAAATATGACAGAGTTATTAATACAAGAAAATCAAGAAAAAAAACAAATTGCATTAGTCGAAAATGGAAAATTAATAGAATATTATGAAGAAGATAATGAGACAAATAGAAGAGAAGGAAATATTTATATTGGAATAGTAAAAGATATTATAAAAGGGATGCAAGCAGCTTTTGTAGATATTGGAACAGAAAAAAACAGCTTTATACATTTAAAAGATATCTTACCAAAAATAGATGAAACAAAAGAAACGCAAGATGAAAATATAAAAATTTCAGATATAATAAAGCCAAATCAAAAATTATTGGTTCAAATAAAAAAAGATAGTAACCAAAAAAAGGGTGCAAGAGTATCAACACATATTAATTTACCAAGTAAATATATAGTATTAATGCCTAATACTGAAATTATTACAGTTTCTCAAAAAATCGAAAGTGAAGAGGAGCAAAAAAGACTAGTTAAATTAGTAAAGGAAAACTTAGAACAAGGAAATGGAGCTATTATAAGAACATCTGCACAAGGAAAAGAAAAAGAAATTATCGAAGATATAAAAAATATTCAAAATAAATGGAATAAAATTATTGAAACAGGAATTAATCCTAATCAAAATAACCCAAAACTATTATATAAAAGTGAAGATATTATAGATAAAATGTTAATGGATATGACAGATAAAGAAATATCAATAAAAAGGGGAAAAGATATATTTAATACTTATGGCATAAATAAACAAATCGAAAAAATTCAAAATAGAAAAATATGGCTAAAATGTGGAGGATTTATAACAATAGATAAAACAGAAGCATTAACAGCTATTGATGTAAATACAGGAAAATATACAGGAAATAAAAGTTTAAGACAAACTATTTTAAGAGTAAATCAAGAAGCAACAATAGAAATAGCTAAACAACTAAGATTAAGAGATATAGGTGGGATTATTATTATTGACTATATAGACATGAAGAATCAAGAAGATAGAGAAAAAATAGAAGAACTTCTAAAAGAGGAATTAAAAAAAGATAGAACAAAAACGCAAGTAGAAGGTTTTACAAAATTAGATTTAATGGAAATGACAAGAAAACACATTTGTAGCCACAAAGAATGAGACAAGAGGGACAGGTCTTAAATGTCTCATTTATATGTAAAGAGTAATATTTAAAGTATAAGAAGTTATAAAATAAAAATGAGACATTTAAGACCTGTCCCTCTTGTCTCATCTCAGAAAGGAAGAAAAAATGAACGTAGGATTTGTATCACTAGGATGTAGCAAAAATTTAATTGATACTGAAGCAACTATTGGAAAATTTAAGGAAAATAATTTTAATATTGTGAATGATGAGAAAAAAGCAGATATAATAGTAGTAAACACATGCGGTTTTATAGATTCTGCTAAGGAAGAGGCTATTAATACTATTTTAGAAATGGCAGAGTATAAAAAAGGAAGATGTAAATATTTGATAGCAATGGGGTGTTTAGTTCAAAGATATTATGACGATTTAATAAAATTACTTCCAGAAGTAGATTTATTTATAAAAATAGATGAATATAATCAGTTATGGGACAAAGTAGAGGACTTAGTAAAAAGAAATATTGTAAATAAATCGGAAACTAAAGCCATAACAAAAATAACAGAAATTCCACAAATGCCAATGTTTGAACAAGGTGAATTTTTGGATAGAGTTGTTACAACTGGTAAAAATTTTGCTTATTTAAAAATTGGAGAAGGATGTAGTAATAATTGTACATATTGTGCAATTCCATATATAAGAGGACCTTTTGTTAGTAGAAAAAAGGAAGATATTTTGCAAGAAGCCAAAGAACTTGCTAAAAAAGGAATTAAAGAGCTAATTGTAATAGCACAAGATACAACAAAATATGGAGTAGATTTATATGGCGAAAGTAAGTTAGCAGAATTGTTAAAAGAATTAAGTAATATTAAAGAAATTAAATGGATCAGATTTTTATATTCATATCCAGAAGGAATTACAGATGAATTAATTGATGTAGTATCTTCTAATAATAAAATTGCGCATTATTTTGACATACCAATTCAACATATTTCTGATAGAGTACTAAAAAGAATGAACCGAAGAACAAGTAAAAATAATATTACAAAATTAATAGAAAAAATCAGAAATAAAATACCAGATGTAACATTGAGAACTAGTTTAATTGTAGGATTCCCAGATGAGACACAAGAAGATTTTAATGAGTTATTAGAATTTGTAAAAAAAGCCAAATTTGATAAATTAGGAGTTTTTATGTATTCAAAGGAAGAAGGAACACCTGCTGCAAAATTGCCAAATCAAATTCATGGAAATACTAAAAAGGCTAGATATAGAAAAATAATGGAACAACAAAGTAGAATATCGAAAGAAAACTTAGAAAAAAAGATAGGAAAAGAATATGAAGTTTTAATAGAAGATATATCTTTTGACAAAAAATATTATATAGGAAGGACAATACAAGACGTTCCGGAAATAGATGGGAGAGTTTATATAAGAAATACTAATATAGATAAACCAGATAACATTATAAATCAATTTAAAAAATGCAAAGTTATAGATGTAAGTAATTATGATTTAATAGCAAGATTTAAATAGTGGAGGAAAATATGGATAGAGATTTGGATAAAGAAAAAATTATTGAAAAAATGAGAAGTCTAAGAGATAAAAGAGACTTAGAAATTTTAAACCAAGATTTAGAAGAGGTTAATTTAGATTCAGATTATCAAAAGGAATTGCCTGAAAATAAAGTATTGAATATTAAATACTTAGGAAAAATAGAGATAAATAATGAACCGAAAGATATTTATTTAGTATTAGAACAAAAACAGAAAGATGATGGAAGCAAAATTGAAATAGAAAGATATTGTACAGAAGATGGAGAAGTATTAGGAGGAAACAATAATTCTGATCAATTTAATTTTATAACACCAAATGAAAAATATAAAGATGTAGAAGGTTTAGTAGAAAGCTTACAAAGCTTAGATAAACAAGGAATTTTAGATTTAAACGAAATAGAGCAAGAAAGATTAGAACAAGTTGCAAAAGAATTAGGAATTACTGTTGAGGAAATAAAGAAAATAAGTGAAATAGATTCAGAAAAAACAGTGGAAGATAATGAAAAAGAAAATTTAGAAAAAGATAAAAATCCTGATAAAGAAAAGAAGACTTTAAGTAAGAAACAAGTAGAAAGTATTTCTACAAAGCAAGAAATAAAAACAGAGCAAAAAGTGACTGATAAAGATACAATGGCATCTTTACTTAATTTACAAGGAAAAGGGTATAGAAAAATTGCAATTGTATATTCTGATAAATTTAAAGAAGCGGGTAATACTACTAAATTTTCATTTGTAGGAATTAAACAAGATGGTTCAGCAGAAAAAATTGATACAATAGAACAAGCATATGGAACTAATCCTACTAAAAATGTACATAGTGTTAATAGAGACGGAAGCAAAATAGAAGAAAAAAAAGAAAATTCTATTTTTAAAATAAAAGGAAAAACAGAAACACAAATTGCAGTTGATATAGGAAATATGGGAACTATAGAGCCATCATTGGTTAGAACACCAGCGCAAGACAATGAAGAAGCAATAAGCATACCAATTGAAACTTCTAATATACGACCAACTACAAGAGAAACAAGAGAACTTATGAATAGAAACAGAAATACTAGAGTAAAAGAAGAAATTAAAAAAATAAAAGCTCATGAAGAATTAGGATGTGAAGATTTTTCTATAAAAGATATTGATGATAATCCAAACAATAATACACATGAGCATCAAGAATTTAGCGAAGAATATTTAGATAAATGTGCATCTAAAATATTAGAAAGCGAAACTATAGCAAACACATATAATAGAAGTGATGTAAAAGCATATATAAAAGCATATGTAAAAAGATATCTAGAAACTGGTAATGAAACAATTGGTACAGAAGATCTAATTAATAATGTATTAGAAGAGATGGAACAAGAGGCAGAAAAAGAACATCCATTACACCAAAACACAGATAGAGATTAAAAGAAAAAGTCACTAGAAGATAGTGACTTTTTGTGCTATTATAAAATAAATATTGATTATAGAAAAATTTTAATATTAATTTAATAATCAAATGTTAAAATATAAAAAGGTGATAAATATGAGAATTTTAATAATAGAAGATGAATTTAATTTAGCAGATGTTATTGCAAGTAGATTAAAAAAGAAAAATATACGGATTTGAGATATTAAATAAAATTAGAAAAGAAGGAATAAAATCAAAAGTTATAATGTTGACAGCAAAAAACTTATTAGAGGACAAACTAAATGGATTTGATAATGGAGCAAATGATTATGTAACAAAACCTTTTCACATTGATGAACTAGTAGCTAGAGTAAATGTACAACTACGAAATGCAGATTTATTAGATATGGCAAAATCAGAAAATAAAGTTAAAGAAACATATAATAATGAAGATTTATCAAATATGGAGTAAATGCAGGATTATACAGGTTCAACATGAACCACAGTTTTATATACTTTATCTAGATTATCAACTGTAAGTTCTAAGCTATCAGCTAATTTGTGACTTTCAAAAGTAGACATATTACCATCAACGCTAATAGTAATAAAAACTAAATATTGACTACCAACTGGAGTGGATACAATTTCAGAAATTTTTTTTATTTCTTTGTAGCTATGTGTTATGTCTAAAATAAGATCTTTTGTTTTATCATCTACACTAATATCCATTAAAACATTATAACTTTCTATAAAGATAGTAACACCAGTATAGCAAATCCAGACAGAAATTCCAATTCCAACGATACTATCAAGCCAATATATTCCTGCTAAAGTAAGAATTACAGAAATTAGAGTAAAAGTAGTTACAATACAGTCATTTCTATGATCTTTCATGTTGGCTTCAAGTAGAATACTATTATATTTTTTATAGGCTTTTAGAGTGTAAAAAAATAAAAACAATTTAGTAACAATTGTTGCAATACATACAGCAACCAAAAACCAAGAAAATTGAAGTTTACTGCCTATAATTAAAGTGATAATAGAATCAAAAAACAACTTAGCTGAAACAAGAATCATAGCAATACTAATAAACATAGAAAAAATATATTCAGCTTTTCCATGACCTAAATTGTGATCCTCGTCATTTGGTGTACTTGCAATTCTATTACCGATAAAAGTCATAAGAGAGGCAAAAATATCTCCTGCACTATTTACGCTATCTGCAATCATAGCTTGACTTTTGCTTATAAAACCAACTGTAGCTTTTATTATTAATAAAAAGATATTACCAATTATTCCTAAGATACCAGCCTTTTTTGTATCTGCAAATTTTTCTTCCATTTATATCGACTCCTTATTTAAATATTTTATGATTATAACATATATAATATAAGTAAAAAAGAGATTTTCGAAATTTAATTTCCTGAAATCCATGTAATTTAGCCATGAATTATAAAATTGTAGGTTGAAAAATGCTAAAATTATAAATTTGCAAAAAAAAACAATAAGTGCTATAATGAAAAAAATACAAAAGGAAAAACGTTAAAGAGGTGAAAAGATGGCAATACTCACAATTATATATATATTAGTATTTATTATATTTGCCTTAATAGCATATGCAATACTACAAATAAAAATGTTTGGAATGAAAATAAAAGATTTTTGGTCATTTATAGAAGCAAATCAAATGTTAGATAAATTATATAAATTTGCAAGGCAATATGAAAATATGTCTCCGCAAGAACAAATCATTTATTTAGCAGAAGCTGAAAAAATATTTAATGCATTTGATAATGTACCAGATACATTATGGGAAGAAGAATATGATAAGTATAAAGAAGTATTAAAAAAGTATAAAGATATAAAAATGTTAAGGTGGGCATCAACATCAAATAAGAGTGAATCTTAAAGATTCACTCTTATTATATTTTTATAATAACTAAACTAAATGCTAGATAAGCATATCTAAATGCTTTTTTCATAAATAATCTAGATTTTAGAATTTCAAAAGATTCTGACAAAGCACAATATTTATCAACAAATGTTAGAATAAAGCCTTCTATAGATTTTGGAAATGCAACTGTAACAGGCCACATATGTTTTTCAATTATATCTTTTTCTTTATCATTTAAATCAAACAATTTAGATGCGTTTTCACAAGCTGTTTTTCCATGAGTAAAAGCATGTAATCCTTTTCTATCAGGTTGTCTTTTTCTCCAATCATATAAAAATAGATCATGCAACATAGCTGCTCTTGTTGCAGATTTATAATCTAAATTTAACTTTTTACAAATACAATAACAGTGGTATGCTGCTGTATAGCAATGTTCAAAACAGGTTGTTTCGTAATGCTGTTTGAAATTTTTCATTTGTTGAACTGTATCATTTATTATTAAAGGATATATAATATCTTGAAATTCTTTATTTTGACTTATTATATCTTTCTTATATTGTTCCATAAAAACCTCTTTTAATTATGTACTTCTTTTAAATTATAGCACAAACAAAACATAGATTGCAACATTTTATAAATTTAATTTATGGGTTTAATGCCTCATGTCATCTTATGCAAAGAACCAAAACTTAGATTTATTATTTAGAAATATTAAAAACTAGTTTGTTAATAATATTTCTAAAATTTGAACTGCATTAGTAGCAGCACCTTTTCTTAGATTATCAGCTACTACCCACATATTTAAGCCATAAGGAACACTAAAATCTCTTCTAATTCTACCAACAAAAACTTCATTATTACCATTTGCTTTAGAAGCAATAGGGTATTGTTCTTTTTCTATATTATCTACTAGAATAATTCCAGGAGAATTTTGTAACAACATTCTAACATCATATAAATCAAAATCTTTTTCAAATTCAACATTAATAGATTCACTATGGCAATTAACAACAGGAACCCTTACTGCTGTTGCTGTAATTGGTAAATCAGGCTTTTGCAAAATTTTTCTTGTTTCATTTATCATTTTATGTTCTTCTTTTGTATATCCATCGTCCATAAAAATATCAATATGAGGGATACAGTTATTGTGAATAGAATATGGAAATTTTTTTAAAGAATCCCCATAAGATTTATTTTCTAAATCTTCTATGCCTAAACGACCACTTCCAGAAACAGCTTGATATGTTGAGTAGACAATTCTCTTAATATGATATTTATTATCTAAAAATTTTAAAGGAATAACAGCTTGAATAGTAGAGCAATTTGGATTAGCAATAATTCCTGTGTTATTAAAAATTTCTTTAGGGTTTATCTCTGGAACAACTAAAGGAACTTCTGGATCCATTCTAAATATACTACTATTATCAATAACAGTACATCCACTTTTAACAGCTATTGGAATATATTTTTTAGAAACTTCGCCACCAGCACAAAATATAGCATAATCAAAAGATTGTTTAAAAGAGTTTTCAGTTAATTCACAAAGAATATAATCTTCACCTAAAAAATTAATTTTTGTACCAGCAGATTTCTTAGAAGAAAATAATGTATAAGTTACATTAGAAAAATTTTTTTCTTCTAAAACTTTTAATACAGTTCTACCAACTAAACCACTACTGCCAACAATTGCAACTTTATATTTTCCACGCATATAAAATACCTCCGTTTATTTTATCTATATAAACATATGCAATAAAAATGAAAAAAGTTATTTTTTATTTTAAACGTAACGAAAAAATAAATAAATTTGAATGAAAATATTGCATTAATTTGTCAACAATAGTATAATATAAAAAGTGGCATAATAATATTATAAAAAGATCTTAAAAAAGAGAGGGAAAAAAATGGATTATTTATATATACTAAGAGAAGCTTTGGTCTGGATTATAACAATATTTTGGTTATATCAATTATTAGTAAGTTTATGTTCTTTAGTAAAAATAAAAGATAAACCTTTAAAAGTAAAGAAAGACCATAGATTTATGGCAATCATACCAGCACACAACGAAGAAGCTGTTGTTGGAAATTTAATTGAAAGTTTAAAAAAGCAAAATTATAATAAAGATTTATATGACATTTATGTAATTGCAGATAACTGCACAGATAACACTGCAAAAGTAGCAAAAGAAGCAGGGGCAATTGTATATAAAAGATTTGACGAAACAAAAAAGACAAAAGGGTATGCCTTAAATTGGTTTTTACAACAAAAAATAGAAGAAAATGCTCCATATGATGCATTTTTTGTATTTGACGCAGACAATATAGTGCACCCAGATTTTATTAAAAATATGAACAAAAAATTGTGTCAAGGTGAAGATGTTGTTCAAGGATATAGAGATATAAAAAATCCAACAGATAGCTGGATTACAGCAGGATATGCTATTTTCTATTGGACAATGCACAGATTTTATCATTTAGCAAGATATAATTTAGGATTATCACCATTACTAAACGGAACAGGATTTATGGTAAGATTTGATGTAGTAAAACCTCAAGGATGGGATACAAAAACATTAACAGAAGATATAGAATTTTCATTAAAAAGAATAATAAAAGGCAAAAAATTAGGATGGGCAACAGATGCAATATGTTATGATGAACAACCAGTAGGATTTGTTCAAAGTTGGTCACAAAGAAGTAGATGGACAGTAGGCCATATTCAATGTATTCATGAATATACAAAGAAATTAGCTATAGCGGCAAAAGAAAACAAAACAATGATGAATTTTGATGGATTACTATATATAGTAGGAAGTATACCAATGTTTATTCTTACATTGTTGTTACTAGCAACTAACTTTTTAATGTATGCAGGTGATGGAATGACACAAGCAGAATTAATGATGAATATGCTTAGATATTTAGTTCCAACATTTTTATTACCAATTGCAACAGGAGTTATTGCAATGTATTTAGATAAAAGACCTATTAAACCAATGCTAAAAGGTTTAGCATGCTATCCATTATTTATGGGATCATGGTTGCTAATCAACTTTAAATGTTTATTCAAAAGAGAGACAACATGGGAAAAGATTAATCATGTTAGAAATATAAAAATAGCAGATGATGGTTTACAAGAAGGATTACAAGAGGAAAGAAATTAAAAATATAAACACAAAGAAAGTTGACTTTTAAGCCAACTTTCTTTAATATTTACAAAAAGGAGAAGAAAATGATAAAAGAATTATTAAAAAAAGAAAATTTATTACATATAGCAATAATTTTATTAGGAACAATATTAATTCTAATACCAGCTTTTCATAGTAATATATGGTTTGATGAATCATACAGTGTAGCAATATCAAATCATTCTTTTAGTGAAATATGGACAATAGGCGGAAATGATGTACACCCTATTCTTTATTATTGGATGCTTAAAATAATAAATATTTTATTTGGAAGCAATATAATTATATATAGAATTTTTTCTGTTTTAGGAATTGTTGGATTAGGAATATTAGGTTTTACTCATATAAAAAAAGATTTTGGAACAAAAACAGGGCTATTATTTACATTTTTTAGTTTCTTCTTACCAGTTATGTTAAATTATGCGTTAGAAATTAGAATGTATTCATGGTCAATTTTCTTTGTTACATTAATGGTAATTTATTTAAATAGATTTATAAAAGACAAAAATACTAAAAATTTAATTCTATTTGGAGTATTTAGTATAGTAAGTTGTTATATGCATTATTATGCTCTTGTTTGTGCAGGAATAATTAATTTAGGATTAATTATTTATATAATTAAAAATAGAAAAAGCATAGAAAATAAAATAATAAAACAGTTTATTTTAGTAGAAGCGTTACAAGTGATACTATATATTCCATGGATGTTTTACTTTATAAAACAACTAACAAGAGTAGGGGGAGGATTTTGGATTAGAATTGAATTTCCTCAAATATTAATTGATATTATAAATTTTCAATTTAAGGGAAGCTTAGAACAAATAATACCTACAATTTTTGCTAGTATACTATTGATTTATATTTTATATATTATTATAAAAAATATAAAAAAGAAAGAGAATATAAAAGAAGGAATAATACCAATAATAATATATATATTGGTAATTGCAATAGCAGCAATAGCTTCATTAAAATCTCCTATTTTATATGCTAGATATTTATTTCCTATATCAGGACTTCTAATTTTTTCAATTTGTTATTTTTTAGCAAAGGAAAATAAAACATTTATTATAGGAATGATATGTGGTTCAATTTTAATAATGTCAGTAATGAATTTAAAGGAAAATATTGAAGAAAATTATGATATTTCTAATGATGAACCATTTGCTTATTTAGAAGAGAATTTACAACCAGAAGATATAATAGTATATACTAGTATAAATAATGGAGGAGTAGTAGCAGCATTAATTGATTCAAATCAGCAGTACTTTTTAAATGTGGATAATTGGACTATTGAGGAAGCATATAAAGCGTATGCTCCACAAATGAAAGTGGCATATAGTTTTGAAGAAGCTATGAAAGAAGCAAAAGGTAGAATATTTATAATTGATGATGGTAGTTTAAGTTGTTATAACAGATTAGAAAATAAAGAAGAATATAAACAAGTTGAAATCAAAAAATTTGAACCGAAATATAAAGAGTATACTTACCAAATTGTAGTTTTGGAAAAAATAAAATAAAAAACTATAAAAAAGCTTGCATTTATACCAAAAATTGGGTATAATAACAATGGAAACTATGAAAGACTTAAGAAGAGTGGGAACAAATCCCACTCTTAATTATTAGAAAAAAATAAATACTTATGATTAGATATGTTAAAAAGGAGGGATATTTTGGCAAGTATAGAAGAGAGAGTGGAAAGCTTATTAAAAGAAAAAATTGAAGCAATTGGATATGAACTATATGATGTAGAATATAGCAAAGAAGGTAAGAATTACTTTTTAAGAATATTTATAGATAAAACTGAAGGAATTGACTTAAATGACTGTGAAAAAGTGAATAATGAAATAGATGAAATTTTGGACGAAGCTGATTATATAAAAGAGCAGTATTTTTTAGAAGTTTCTTCTCCAGGTATAGAAAGAATCATAAGAAAAGAAAAACATCTAAAAAAATATATTGGCCATGAAATTAATATTAAGTTATTTAAAAAAGATAAAAACGGAAACAAAGAATATCAAGGAATTTTAAAAGCATTTGACCAAGAAAATATAGAATTAGAAGAAAATATAAAAATTGAAAGAAAAAATATAGCACAAATTAAAACAGTATATAATTGGTAAAGGGAGGAATAAAAATGAAAGATCAAGCAATTGATAACAAAGAATTAATTTTAGCTTTAGAAGAATTAGAAAAAGAGAAGGGAATAAAAAAAGAGTACTTATTAGAAGCAATTGAAACAGCATTAGTAACAGCATATAAGAGAAACTTTGATTCATTAGAAAATGTAAGAGTAGAAATGGATCATCAAACAGGAGCAACACATGTATATGCTATTAAAGAAGTTATGGAAAAAGCAAACGATGAAGATACAGAAATTAGTTTAAAAGAAGCTCAAAAGATAAACCCAGACTTAAAAGAAGGGGATACAGTTGAAACAGAAATCGTTCCAAGAGATTTTGGAAGAATAGCAGCACAAACAGCAAAACAAGTTATTATTCAAAAATTAAGAGAAGTTGAAAGAGAAATAGTATATAATGAATTCAATGAAAGAAAAGGAGAAATAGTTTCAGGACTTATTCAAAAAGCTGACCATAATATTGTCGTAATGGACTTAGGAAAGTTAGAAGGAGTAATGCCTTTAAAAGAACAAATTCCTACAGAACATTATAAAGTAAACGACAAAATAAAAGGATATGTTTTAGATGTTGAAAAAGGAGCAAAAGGTGCTCCACAAGTAATAGTATCTAGAAGTCATCCGGATTTTGTAAGAAAATTATTAGAATTTGAAATACCAGAGATATATGAAGGAGTAATAGAAATAAAAAGTGTTTCAAGAGATCCAGGATATAGAAGTAAGGTTGCTGTTTATTCACCAGATCAAAACATTGACCCTGTAGGATCTTGCGTAGGACAAAAAGGAGTAAGAATTCAAAATGTAATTAATGAATTAAATGGAGAAAAAATAGATGTTATTGAATGGAATGAAGATCCATCTATTTATATAGCTTCAGCTTTACTACCAGCAAAAATATTGGCTGTTGACATTAAGGAAGAAGAAAAATTTGCGCAAGTTGTCGTACCAGATGATCAATTATCTTTAGCAATTGGAAAATCAGGACAGAATGCAAGACTAGCAGCAAGATTAACAAATTGGAAAATTGATATTAAGTCAGAAACACAATTTAGAGAAATGATAATAAAATCACAAGAAAGTGATAAAAAAGAAACAGAGGAAGAAACAGAAACCGAATAAAAATAAAAAGCAGACATACAATAAAGGAGGGACAAATATATGAAAAATCAACCAACTAGAACATGTATGGGATGTAATGAAAAAAAAGCAAAAAATGATTTGATAAGAATTGTTAAAAATAAAAATGATGAAATTAATATTGATAGAACTGGAAAATTGGATGGAAGAGGAGCTTACATATGTGACAACATCCAATGCTTAGAAAAGATAATAAAATCAAAGAGATTAGAAAAAATATTTGATAAAGAAATATCAAATGAAATATATGAGAAATTAAGAGGTGTAATTCTTGATAAATAAAAAGATATTAGGATTAATAGGATTATCAGCAAAGGCAAGGAAAATAAGCTTTGGATCAGATAGTGTGGAAGATAGTATAAAAAATAGGAAAGGTACTTTAATAATTGTAGCTGAGGACTCTTCTGAGAGGACAAAAGATAAATTTAAATATTTAAGCGAAAAATATAAAGTGCCAATTATAATAATTGGAAAAATAGAGGAATTAAGCAAAGCAATTGGTAAATCAAATAAGGCAATATTAGGAATTGAAGATATAAACTTATCAAAAGAAATTCAAAAAATAAATAATGGGGGTGAAGTTATTGGGTAAGATAAAAATATATGATATAGCAAAAAAGCTAAACTTAACCAGTAAAGAAGTATTAGAAGTAGCAAAAAAGCTGAATATTAATGTGAAAAGTCATTTGAGTGCGATTATATGCTGGATGTAAATATGATAATTGCAAACAACATTCAGGCTGAACTGAAAAAAGAAAACAAAAAGCAAGAAAAAGAAATAGTAAAAAAAGAAAAAATAGGAACAAAAAAGGAAGAAAAAGCACCTGTTATTATTAGAAGAGAAGTTATTATTTCACAAGAAGCAGAACAAACAAAAAAGAAAGAACCAGTAAAAAAGGAAAATAAAAAGAACAATGTAGGATTTGTAGAAAGAAAACAAAACAAAGACTATAATATTGTGTATAGAAATAAACCAAGTAAACCTATGACAGTTAGTGAACTATTTGGACTTAAAAAAGAGGAACCAAAAAAAGAAGAAAAAGTTAAAGTTGAACAAGAAAATAAAAAAGAAGAAATAAAAAAAGAGGAAGTAAAAGAAGTAAAAAAAGAAGAAACATTAAAAAAAGTTGCATTAGATTCTAAACCTCAAAAGCAAGAAAGAGAAAACAAAACGATTGGAAGAGAAAATAAAATGAATAGAGAAAATCGAGACAATAGACAAAATAGAAATAATTATAGCCAAAATTCTAATAATTATAATAATAACAATAGAAATAATAATAGGTTTAACCATAATAACAATAGATTTAATAATAATAATAACAGCAATAATAATGGCAGATTTAATGGTAATAATAACAATAACGGAAATAATAGGTTTAATAATAGAAATAATAATGATAGATTTAATAAAAGACCTTTAGACGAAAAAGGGATTGAAAAAAATATTAAAAATATCATGTCAGTTGAAACTGTTGAAAAAGAAAGTGTTAGAGAATATAATAGAGGAATTGATAAACAAAAAAATAATAATAAATTTGAGGAAAATAAAGGGAAAAAATCAAAATCAAGAAGAAACAATTCAGCAGGAGATTTTGATGAAGGAAAACTAAAAAGCTTGAAACAAGCAAACAGATTGTCAAATATGTTTGATGAACAAGATGGAGGAATGTTAGATTATTATGATTTAACAACAGAGAGAGGTAGAAGAGGCAAAAAGAGAAAAAATCAAAATCAAGAAGAGAGAACAAAACAAAAAATATTCCGATTAACAGAAATTGAAATTCCAGAAACAGTAACTGTAAAAGATTTAGCAGCAGATATGAAAAAAACAACTGCAGAGGTAATAAAGAAACTATTAGGATATGGAATAATGGCTACAATTAATCAAGAAATAGATTTTGATACAGCTTATTTAATTGCACAAGAATTTGGAATTACAGCAACTAAAAAAGAAACAGTAACAGAGGAAGATATATTGTTTGATGATTCTGAAGATAAAGAAGAAGAATTAGAAACAAGACCTCCAGTAATTGTTGTAATGGGGCATGTTGACCATGGAAAAACATCACTTCTAGATGCTGTTAGAAAAACAAATGTGATTGAAGGGGAAGCAGGAGGAATTACACAAGCAATTGGTGCATATAAAGTAAAAGTAAAAGATAGAGAAATTACTTTCTTAGATACTCCTGGACATGAAGCATTTACAGCAATGAGAGCTAGAGGAGCTCAAATTACAGATATTGCTATTTTAGTTGTAGCAGCAAATGATGGGGTAAAACCTCAAACTATAGAAGCTATTAATCACGCTAAATCAGCAGGAATACCTATTATTGTTGCAATAAATAAAATTGATTTACCAGATGCAAATATAGAAAAAGTAAAACAAGAATTAATGGCATATGAATTGGTTCCTGAAGAATGGGGTGGAGATACAATATATGTACCAATATCTGCTAAAAAAGGAGAAAATATTGACCAATTATTAGAAATGGTACTATTAGAAGCAGATGTATTAGAATTAAAAGCAAATCCACATAAACAAGCAAAAGGAGCTGTTATAGAAGCAAGATTAGACAAATCAAAAGGAGCAATTGCTACAATGCTTGTACAAAGAGGAACTTTAGATGTAGGAGATACAATAGTAGTAGGCTCATCTATAGGAAGAATTAGAGCGATGAAAGATGATAAAGGAAAAAGTGTAAAAGCTGCAGGACCATCTACACCGGTAGAAATAATGGGACTAACAGAAGTTCCAGAAGCTGGAGATACTTTCTATGAAGTTAAAAATGAAAAAATGGCTAAACATTTAATAGAAAGAAGAAAACGTCAAGCAAGAGAAAAAGCAATTAACAGTGCAACAAAAGTAACATTAGATAATCTATTTACACAAATGGAACAAGGAAACTTAAAAGTGCTAAACCTAATTGTAAAAGCAGATGTACAAGGATCTGTTGAAGCAGTAAAACAAGCAATGGAAAAACTAGAAAACGAAGAAGTAAAAGTAAAAGTAATTCATGCAGCTGCAGGCGCTGTTAATCAATCAGATGTAACACTTGCAAAAGTATCAAATGCTATAATCATAGCGTTTAATGTAAGACCTGATAATATGGCAAAAGAAATGGCAGAAAAAGATGAAGTAGAAATAAAACAATATTCTATTATTTATCAGGCAATAGAAGATGTAGAAGCTGCGATGAAAGGAATGCTAGATCCAAAATATGAAGAAAAAGTAATTGGAAATGCAGAAGTAAGACAAACTTTCAAAATATCTAATGTTGGAACTATTGCAGGATGTTATGTAATTTCAGGAAAAGTAGAAAGAAATGCGGGAGTTAGAGTGATTCGTGAAAATGTAGTAATACATGATGGACATTTAGCTACATTAAAAAGATTTAAAGATGATGTAAAAGAAGTTACTAAAGGATTTGAATGTGGAATTCAAATTGAAAATTATAACGACATCAAAGAAGGAGACGTAATAGAAGTATATATTATGGAAGAAATTAAGAGATAATGTCCCTTTTTAGGGATATTTCTCTTATAAAAGGAGGAAAAATAAAATGCCAGAAAATCAGAATAGATTAGGACGCATTGATGAAGAATACAAAAAAGAAATAAGCCAAATCATTAGTTATCAATTAAAAAATCCAAATGTAACAGGATTAATTAGTGTAACAAAAGTAAAGGTAACTAACGACTTAAAATATGCAAAAGTATATGTAAGCATTTTAAATTCAAAAAATTTAAAAGAAACAATGGAAGGATTAAAGAAATCTTCAGGATTTATAAGAAGTGAATTAGCAAGAAAAATAAATTTAAGAAATACCCCAGAAATTTTATTCGAATTAGATGATTCTTTAGAATATGGAGCAAAGATTGATAGCATATTAAAAGAAATTATGCCTAAAAAAGAAGAGGAGAAATAAATATGACATTAGATGAAATATTAAAAGAAATAAAAGTGGCTCAAAATATTGTAATCTTAACACATGAATCTCCTGATGGAGACGCTATAGGTAGTAGTTTAGCTATGAGACTTATGCTAAAAGAATTGGAAAAAGAATGTGATGTTATTATTCCTGAGTATTCTAGACTATTTGACTTTTTACCAGGTATTGAGACAATAAAGAAAGAATCAGAAATAAAAAACTACGATTTAGCAATTGCAGTAGATTGTGCTGACATAAAAAGAATAGCTAAAAAAGAATATTTTGAAAATGCTAAAAAAACAATAGTAATTGATCATCATGGAAGTAATAATATGTTTGGAGATTTAAATTACGTAAATCCTGTTTCTCCAGCATGTTGCGAAATATTAGCAGGAATAGCAGAATATTTTAAAATGAAAATAACGAAGGAACTTGGAACATGCATAATGACTGGAATAATAACAGACACAGGAGGATTTAGACATGATGGAACAAATTCAGAAACATTTGAATTTGCAGCTGAATTAGTAAGAAAAGGAGTTAACATTCCATATATATATAAAAGAACCTTAAATACTAAAACTAAGGCTAATTTTCTACTAACTAAAAAGGTAATTGACAGAATGGAGCTATTAGAAGATGGAAAAGTAACATTTACATATATCACTATTAAAGATGAAGAAGAAGTAAATGCAGAACCGGGAGACCATGAAGGACTAGTTGAAATAGGAAGAGACATTGAAGGTGTAGAAGTTTCAATATTTGTAAGACAAAAAGAAGAAAATGCTTTTAAAATTTCATTGCGTTCAGGAAATGAAGTAAATGTTTCAGATGTATGCTTGATGTTTGGTGGAGGAGGACATCCACGAGCAGCTGGAGGATTAATACAAGGAACTCTAGAACAAGTAAGAGAAAAAGTCTTAAAAGAAGTAAAAAAAGCATTGTAAGGAAATAAAAAAATGGATGGAATATTAATAATAAATAAACATAAAGGATGTACATCTCATGATATAGTACATAAAATAAAAAAAATAACAAAAGAGAAAGTGGGACATACAGGTACTTTAGATCCAATGGCAACAGGAGTGTTGCCATTATTAATAGGGAAAGGAACATTGTGTTCAAAATATTTAATAGAACACGATAAAACTTATAAAGCTACACTAAAATTAGGAATTGAAACAGACACAAAAGACTTAGAAGGAAGAGTGATACAAGAACAAGCCGTTGATATTAAAATTTTAGAAAAAAGCAATGTCGAAAATATATTAAAGAGTTTTGTTGGAAAACAAGAACAAATACCTCCTATATATTCTGCAATAAAGGTTGACGGAAAAAAGTTATATGAATATGCTAGAGAAGGAAAAGAGGTTAGAATTCAGCCAAGGACAATAGAAATATATGACATAAATTTAGAAAAAATAGATAGAGATAATAAAGAAATTGTATTTAAAGTAAGTTGTTCAAAAGGAACATATATTAGAAGTTTATGCTCAGATGTTGCTAAAAAGCTTGGCACAATAGGTTGTATGTCAGATTTAGAAAGATTAAGTGTTGGTAGATTTGATATTACTGAATCTATAACTTTAGAAACAATAAATAATAATATAGAAAATATTAATAATAATTTAATAACAATAGAAAGATTATTTGATAAAAGTAAAAACATAAGATTAGAAGATAAAAAATTAAAATTATTCTTAAATGGAGTACAATTAAAAGTAAAAGAAAAAGATGGAGCTTTTAAAATTTATAATAATAACAAATTTATAGGTATTGGTTGCATAAAAGATAATATTTTAAAAAGAGATATTATTATAATATAAAACCTTATATAGCAATAAAGAATGTAAAGTAAAATGTTTTGTTATTTAGTATATTATAAAAATCACTTTCATATATTTAATTAAAAATATATGAGGAGTGATTTTTTTGTATTATATTCAAGAAACTGACAAGCCTAACTCTATATTAAAATTATTTAATATAGTGAAACTCAAAGAAAATAAAATAATATTACCAATAGAAGCTGAAGAAAAAATGGATTTAAAAAAGAGTAAAGTATTGGCAAATAAAACTAAAAAGATATTAAGCAAAACAAATTGCAATAAGGTAATTTTAAGTAAAGAAATAAAAAAACAACAGGATTATCAAAATTATTTATATACATATAATTTTGATATAATAGATGGAAGATGGTTGTTTGAAGTATTAATGCTTAAATCTTTAAAATATATAATAGAAAAGAAAAATATGAAAAAAGAAGAAGTGTCAATATCAATATTGGTAAATGATATCAATGACAATATTTTAGAAAATATAAAAGAAATAGTAAAAGAATATAAAAAAATTAATATCGTAACAAATCATATAGAAAAATTTAAGAAAATAGAAAAACAGATTTTAGAAAAAGAAGGAATTATGTTAGTAATTAGTAACAATAGAAGAAAAAGTCTTTTAAAATCTAAAATAATTTTAAATATTGATTTCCCAACAGAACTGATTAACAAATATCAAATATATGAAGAGGCAATTATTGTTAATTTAAAAGGAAATGTTAAAATAGAGAAAAAAAGATTTAATGGCATAAATATAAATGATTACGAGATATGTTTTAAATATGAAGATGAATTTGACTTTGAGAAAAAAGAAAAATACAATAAGAAGGATATATATGAAGCAAAAATTATAAAAAAACAACCGTATAAATTTATAATGAAGAGAATTGATGAGGACCAAGTGAAGATAATAGAATTGGTGGGAAATAAATCAACAATATAAAAAAGTAATGTTTACTATGTATATGATCAACATGCATACTATTTAAATGAACTGTAATATATTTAATCTAAATTACTAAAATTTTATTTAAAAGCTTTTCTTTTTTTACAAAATATAATATAATGTACATGCATAAATTTATAATTGGCAAGGAGGGAATAAGATGCCAAATAATAGTAGAGAAAATAGAAGTAATAGACAAAAAAGTAATGAAAAAACAAGAAAATACAGAACTCAAAATAAAAAAAGAAAAACTGGTAAAAGAGCAAAAGCTAAAAAAGTAGATGATTCTACTAAAATGTACAAACCAGTTGAGAATAAAAAAGCGAAAAAAGTGAAGAAGGAAAAAAAGCATCCAAAATTGAGAATGGCAATAAAAATAATGTTAGTTATATTTTTATTACTTTGTGTAATAGGTGCAGGAATTGTAGCAGGAATGTTTTTTGGACTATTTGGAGACGATTTTGAAATAACAAAAGAAGAATTAAAAATAGGAGCATCTAATTCAGTTGTTGTAGACTCAAATGGAGGAGTTATTGCTAATTTAAGTGGTGATGAAAAAAGAAAAGTAATTAAACTTGAAGATATGGCAGATTACTTACCAAAAGCATATGTTGCAATTGAAGATGAAAGATTTTATAAACATAATGGAGTAGATTTAAAAAGAACAGCAGGAGCAATATTACACACTGTAACTGGTAATAGTTCGTATGGTGGTAGTACAATTACACAGCAATTAGTAAAGAATATAACAAAAGATGATGAATCTTCAGGACTTGCAGGAATTTTTAGAAAAGTAAAAGAATGGGCAAAAGCTTATCAAGTAGAAAGAATGATATCTAAAGATCAAATATTAGAATTATACTTAAATATTTTATATGTGGGTGGAGAAGGAAATCTACATGGAGTAGAATTAGGAGCAGAATATTATTTTAATAAAAGTGCAAAAGATTTAAGTTTAGCAGAATGTGCATTTTTAGCAGGAATTAACTCATCACCTAATTATTATAATCCATACAAGTTAGCTTCAAGTAATGACACAGAAGAAAAAAGAGATGAAAGAATAAAATCAAAAGTATTAACAGTATTAGCTAAAATGAAAGAATTGGGATATATTCAAAATGAAGAAGAATACAATGAAGCTGTAAAACAAGCAGAAGAAGGATTAAAATTTGAAAAAGCTGCTATTGCAACAGGAACTACTTATTCTTATCATACAGATGCAGTAATAGACCAAGTAATTAACCAAGTAATGGATGAAAAAGATATTTCAAGACAATTAGCAGAAAATTATGTGTATAGTAGTGGATTAACTATTCATTCAACAGTAGATTCTACTATACAAGCTAGACTAGAAGAAGAATATGCAAAAGAAAAATATAAAAAGACGAGCCCTAGTAAAAAGCAAACAACACAATCTGGAATGGCTATTATTGATTATAAAACAGGAAATGTTGTAGGAATTGCAGGTGGTTTAGGAACAAAAGAAGGAGCTGGATGGAATAGGGCAACTCAAATGAAAAAGCAAACAGGTTCTTCTATAAAACCAATAGCAGACGTGGCTCCAGCATTAGAAGAAAAGGTAATTACTCCTGCTACAGTATATGATGACGTAAAAACTGATTTTGGTGGAGGATATACACCGAAAAATGATGGAGAAAGATATAGAGGAATTATTAATATAAGACAATTTATAGAAACTTCACAAAACATACCAGCTTTAAAAATAATGAAAGAATTAACACCAGAAAAATCTATTCAATATCTTAAAAAGATGGGAATAACTTCATTAGACGATAAAAAAGATAATGTATTATCATTAGCAATTGGAGGTATGACAGACGGTGTTAGTCCATTAGAAATGGCAGCAGCATATGGAACTATTGCTAATGATGGAATTTATATTACACCAACATTCTATACTAAAGTAGTAGATAGTAGTGGGAACACAGTATTAACACCAAAACAAGAACAAGTAAGAGCAGTTTCAGAACAAACAGCATATCTTACTAAAAAGATAACTCAAGAGCCAGTAAATAGTTCAAGAGGAACAGCTACTTATTGTAAAATATCAGGAATGGATGTAGCAGCAAAAACAGGAACAACTGACAAGAGTTATGACAGATGGTTATGTGGATTTACGCCATATTATTCTGCCGCAACATGGTTTGGATATGATGACAGTGAAGAAGTAAAAGGATTTTCTCAAAATCCAGCAGGTCAAATATGGGATGCAGTAATGACAGACATTCATAAAAAGTTAGCAAATGCATCTTTCCAAAAGCCAAGTGGAATTGTAGAACAAACAGTTTGTAGAACAACAGGATGTTTAGCTACAACAGGATGTACAGATACTTATAAAGAAATATTTGCATCAAATAATATACCTGAAAAATGTCAAGGACATGGAAGTCAAAAATTATGTACTGAATCTGGAAAAGTAGCAAATGAGTATTGTCCAGAGACAAAAGTAAACAATTATGGTGCGACAGTACCAAAAGAACAATTAAAACTTTGGACACCAATAAGTGGAAAAAATAGTTCTTCCGGAACAAAAGTTGAAGAAATTTGTGATATCCATAAGAAACCAGAGGAAAAACCAAAAGAGCCTGAAAAACCAAAACATAATACAACAAACACAGGATCAGAAACCACAACAAATACAGGTGGAAATACAAATACAAGTGGAAATACAAGCACAGGTGGAAATACAACGAATACAGGTGGGAATACAAATACATCTGGAACTGAAGATCCAGGTGCTGAAACATAATATTGTAATATTAAGCAATAAAATTGCCAAAATTAATATTTTTGGCAATTTTAGTAAAAGGAGAGAAGTTTATGGATATATATTTTTATAATACACTTACAAGACAAAAAGAAAAATTTATACCAATTGACAAACAAGAAGTAAGAATGTATTCTTGTGGACCAACTGTTTATAAAAATGCAACTATAGGAAATATAAGAACTAATATATTTCAAGATGTTTTAAGACGAGTATTGAGATATAATGGATATAAAATAAAACATGTTATGAATATAACAGACGTTGGACATTTAGTATCAGATGGAGATGAAGGAGAAGACAAAATGCTAAAATCAGCAAAAGAAGAACATAAAACTCCTTTAGAAATAGCAGAACATTATACAAAGCTATTTTTTGATGATTTAAATTTATTAAATATAGAAACACCAGAAATAATATGCAAAGCAACAGAACATATAAAAGAGATGATAGAATATGTTGAAAAATTAATAGAAAATGGATATGCATATGAAACATCAACAGCAATTTATTTTGATATATCAAAATTAGATAAGTATCCTATATTATCAAACTTAAATATAGAAAATCAAAAAGCTGGAGCAAGAATTGAAGTGGATCCAGAAAAACGAAATCCTCAAGACTTTGCATTATGGATAAAAGCACCAGAAAATCATTTGATGAAATGGGATAGCCCATGGGGACCAAGCTATCCAGGATGGCATATAGAATGTTCAGCAATGGGAAAAAAATACTTAGGAGAGCAATTTGATATTCATACAGGTGGAATTGATTTAATTCCGACTCATCATGAAAATGAGATTGCACAAAGCAAAGGTGCTTGTGGAAAGATACCAGCAAGATACTGGATACATGGAGAATATTTACTAATTAATGGTGGAAAAATGTCAAAAAGTCTTGGAAATGTATATTTAGTTAAAGATTTTATAGAAAAAGGATATGATCCAATAGCATATAAGTTATTTAGTTATTCATGCCATTATAGAAATAAACTAAACTTCACATGGGAAGGATTAGAGGCGGCATCAAAGTCATTAGAAAGATTACGTAATAGTTATCAATTAAATTTAAATGGAACAGACAAATTAACAATTGAAGACAAAGAAAAATTAAAACAAATAGAAGAAGGCTTTCATAAAGCTATCAATGATGACTTAAATATGCCTCTTGCAATGAGCTTCGTTTGGGAAGCTGCTAAATTTGAAAAGAAAAATCCAGAAATTGCAGAAATTCTTACTAAATTTGATAATATTTTAGGGATTAAGATTAATGAAGAAAATTCAGGAAAACAAGATATCCCAAAAGAAATATTAGATTTGGTTGATAAAAGAAGAATTGCAAGAGAAAATAAAGAATGGAATAAATCTGATGAATTAAGAGACTTGATAAATCAAAAAGGATATGATATCAAAGATACAAAACAAGGAACTGAAATCAAAAAAAGATAAGGAGGAATTTAATATGTCAATATTATTACCAGGAGGAGCAGGATATATAGGAAGTCATACAGCTGTAGAGTTATTAAAAGCAGGAAAGGAAATAGTTATAATAGATAACTTTTCAAATAGCAAACCAGAAGTATTAGATAAAATAAAAGAAATATTTATTAATAACAAAGAAAGATATGGTTATCGTAGAATTACATTAGAATTAAGAAATCAAGGCTATAACGTTAATCATAAGAAAGTATATAGAATAATGAT
>OHVH01000051.1_pt1 | contig 26101 bp, 26 predicted proteins | sample 1579361 | NCBI WGS metagenome assembly OHVH01 (sample SAMEA3882507, study PRJEB24775) | human gut metagenome | biome: human-associated habitat; feature: intestine environment; material: feces | place: Netherlands | collected 2009/2010
TGGCAGTTTCAAAATTATAATCCATCAAATAGTTTTGAAATAGGACAAAAATTAGCAGAATCTAGTGGATACTTACTCGCAGAAACGCCATATAATTCAAGCTTTGCTGGTTTTAAAGATTGGTTTATTCAAAAATACAATAAACCTGGATATACTATAGAATCTGGTATCGGAGAAAATCCATTACCAATTACTCAGTTTAATGAAATATATAATGATAATTTGGGCATTTTAGTTTTAAGTGCACTTTTATAACTTACTAAAAGCGTTAAAGTCTTACAAAAAGCTTTATAAAGCTTATTTGTAAGACTTCTATTTTTTTGAATTTATTATTTAGTAATCCATTTTACCAAATTTAAATTTGCTGGTTCTAGTAACATCTCATGTTTTGGCATAACTCTAAATGTATATCCATAATTTCCACCTGTTGTTAATTCAATTTTAGCTGTAAAATAATATTTTTTATCTTCCTCATCTGAATCTGATAAAGTCATTGGAATAATACTAACATTTTCTACAACTCCATTTTCTAATATTTTTCCATAGTATGCTTCTACTGTTATGTTTTCTACATCAATATTAGGAAGTTCTACCTCACATGCTACTTCAATATTATTTCCTGCATCTATTGTAATATTATCTAAATTGTTTACTTGTGTTATTTTTATGTCTTTCCAATTTTTATATAAATCTTTTTTCCAAGAGTTATATGCTGCTACATTATCAACATCTTCATAATATTTTTTAGTTAACTTGCAAAGTGGCATATATAAATTATTTGTATAATCAACCAACATTCTTGCTGTACTATATTTTCCACCTGTTGTTATAATAGAATTTTTCATTATTTCAACCCATTTTTTAGACATTCCATTTCTATCTTTATCATAATAAGTTGGTATTATTTTTTCTTCTAATGTTCTATACATACTTTGGCTATCTGCTTGATCTTGTGCCTCATAAGATTCATATTCAGCATTTGTTCCTATTGTCCATCCATTGTTTTGAGTATATCCTTCAGCCCACCATCCATCTAAAACACTGAAGTTTATAACTCCATTTACTGATGCTTTTTGACCACTTGTTCCTGATGCTTCCATTGGTCTTCTTGGATTGTTTAACCATACATCCACACCACTAATTAAGTATCTAGACATTGCTATATTATAGTTTTCAAGTAAGAAAATTTTTCCTTTAAATTGTGGCATCATAGATACTTGATGTATATATCTTATTAAATCTTGTCCTTCTTTATCAGCAGGATGTGCTTTTCCTGCAAAAATTAATTGGACTGGTTTTTCACTATTATTTAATATTTGTGTAATTCTTTCTAAATCTTTAAAAATTAAGGTTGCTCTTTTATATGTTGCAAATCTTCTTGCAAATCCAATAGTTAAAGCATCTGGATTTAATTTTGATACAATTTCATTAATCTCTTCATAGCTATATCCAGATCTTCTTAATCTTTCTGTTGTACTGATTTTTACTAATTTTAATAATTTTATTTTTCTTTCGTTGTGTACATTCCATAATTTTTCGTCTGGTATATTTTTTATTTTTTCCCATACTTGATCTTGATGCATATTGTCTTGCCAATATGGAATCAAATATTTATTATATAATTCTTTCATTTTAGGTGCAAGCCATGAACATGTGTGAATACCATTTGTAACATATCCTATTGGTGATTCATTTGCTGCTATTTCAGGCCATACTTCTCCAAATAATTCTCTTGAAACTGCTCCATGTAGTTTGCTTACTCCATTTTTCTTTCCTGCAATTTTTAACGCTAAAATTCCCATGTTAAATCCTTTTGCTAAGTCTTTTCCTGGCTTCATTCCTAACATTAAAAATTCTTCTCTTGATAATCCTAATCTTGGCCAAAAATCTTTAAAATACTTTTCAACTAATTGGATTGGGAATATATCATTTCCAGCTGGAACTGGTGTATGTGTTGTGAATACTGTTTTTGAGCTTGCTATATCTTTAGCAACTTCAAAAGAAACTTGTTTCTCTTTTATTATATTTTTTATAATTTCTAAATTTAAAAATGCTGAATGCCCTTCATTCATATGATATACAGTTGGCTCTAAATGAAGATAATTTTTTAATAAATTAACTCCAGCCATTCCAAGTACTATTTCTTGGCGAATTCTCATTTCTTGATCTCCACCATATAGTCTTAATGTAACATCTCTATCTTCTTCATTATTTTTATCAATATCAGAATCTAATAAATATAATTTTACTCTTCCTACATTTATTTGCCAAACTTTTAAATATAATCTTCTTTTTGGAAATTTAACATATATTGTTAAATCCTCTCCCTTATCATCTTTTACTGGATTAATTGGTAAATCATATAAATCAATGTTATTATATTCTGTTTCTTGGTCTCCGTTTCCATTAATTTTTTGATTAAAATATCCATTTTTATATAATAGTCCTACTGCAACAAGTGGAATTCCAAGGTCACTTGCTGATTTTAAATGATCACCAGATAATATTCCTAATCCTCCAGAGTAAATTGGAATTGTCTCGTCAATTCCATATTCTGCTGAAAAATAAGCAATTAAATCATTTTTTTCTTCTGGATATTTTTTAGAAAACCATGTGTTTTTACTGTTCATATATCCGTCAAAATTTAATACTACTTTATCATATTCTTTTAAAAATCCTATGTCTTTTGTTACCGCTTCTAATCTTTCTTGAGAAACATGTTTTAAAAATTTAACAGGATTTTTATTTGATTCTTCCCATAGGTCTCCATCTATTCTTTGAAATAATCTTAAAAATTCTGTATTCCAAGACCACCATAAATTGTTGGCTATTTCTGATAATTTTTCAATTCTTTTTGGTAATTGTGGATTTACCGTAATTCTATTAAATAAGTACATTTTTTGTTTTTCCTCCTTCGTATTTTAAAGCTTTTTTCTTAATGTAATTCGATATTTCTATTATCTATTAAATATTTTTATTTGTCAAATGTTTTTTATTAAAATATTCGTATTATATCATTATATGTAACATATAATGACAACACTATTAAAATCGAAAATCCTAATAATTGTATATTTATTTCTGTTTGCTCTTTTAATGGTTTTCTTCTTATTGCTTCAATTATTAAAATTAATATTTTTCCTCCATCTAATGCTGGAATTGATAACAAGTTTGTTACTCCTAAAGAAATAGATATTAATGACATCATATATAAAAATTCTTTAATACCATTAGTTTTAGATACAACTTCTGATATTCCAACTGGTCCCATCATTTGGTCTATTCCAACATTTCCTGTAAATAACTGTTTTAAATTATCAACAATAGAAAAAACGAATTCTTTCGTTGACATTGCTGCATTTAAACATCTATTACCAATCGTGTCCTCTGCTCTTTTTAAATTAACACCTAAGTACCATCTTTCTCCTTGTTGTTCTGCTATTTGCTTTGGAACTATATTATATTCTAGTATAGTTCCTTCTCTATCAATTTTTAAATTGATAGATTCTGTATTTTCTTGTATTGCTTTATTTAAATCATATAAATTATCAATTTTTTTATTGTTTGCCTCAATAATTTTATCTCCAGACTGTAATCCTATTTGTTGGGCCGGATATCCTTCTGTAGTTGAAACAATTTCATTTGTTATATATGTTCCTGAATTGGCAATTAATAAAAAATAAACTATAATAGCAAATATTATATTTACAATTGCTCCTGCTGCAACTATAGCTATTCTTTTTGGAATACTTGCTTTAGAAAAAGAACCACTTTCTTCTGACCTTTCTTCTTCTCCTTCCATACTAACAAATCCACCTAATGGAATTAATCTTAATGCGTATTTGGTTTGTTTTCCTTGTTTTTTCCATATAGCTGGTCCAAAACCAATAGCAAATTCGTTTACTCTTACTTTACATAATTTTGCTACAGTAAAATGTCCTAACTCATGAATAAATATCAAAAATCCTAATAAAAATATTATTTTTATTGCTGATAAAATAAAAGATATCAATGTGTTCCTCCTTTTTATAACAACGTAAATAATGCATATGCAAATGGTGCTAAGAATATTAAACTATCTATTCTATCTAACATTCCTCCATGTCCTGGTATTAAATTACTATAATCTTTAATATCAACAAATCTTTTTATACTAGATGCCGCAAAATCTCCAATTTGCCCAACTAAACTTAATATAATTCCTATTCCTGTTATAAATAAATATGAATAATTCATTCCCCAATAAGTATTTGCAACATAAGTATAAATAAGCATTAATATAACAGCTCCTACTGTTCCACCAATACATCCTTCAATTGATTTCTTAGGACTTACTTTACTAAATTTATGCTTTCCAAAATGTTTTCCTATTAAATAAGCAAATATATCTGTTCCCCATGCTGCTAAAATTACATACCAAATTAAAATTTTTCCATTTGGCATTCCATCAATAAATGCCACAAACATAATAAAAAATACAACATAAAATATTCCAATAAATGTGTACGCTATATCCTTAAATGTTGTTCTCATTTCTGTAGCAACTACTTGGGCAAAAAGTACTATTAAAATAGTTGGAACTCCTAATGTTACTATCATATTTAAATATTCTTTTGGTACTACATGAATAAAAGCTATACTAAAACAACTTAAATAGCCTAACCATCTTACTGGTTTTGATACCTTTGCTATAGCATTAAAATATTCACTCATAGCAAGTAATGCTATAATTGATAATGCTATATCTACTACTATTTTGTCTCCAATTAGTAACACTAATAATACTAATGGAAATCCTAATAATCCTGAAGTCAATCTTTTTATATCCATCTCTTTTCCTTTCTTCTTATAAATATTTATTATTTTGTTTTAATTTGCTCCAAATTTTCTGGTTCTTTTTTGGTATTCTATAATTGCTTTATCTAAATCTTCTTCCTCAAAGTCTGGCCAATTTTTATCTAAAAATAAGAATTCAGAATAAACAAGTTGCCATGGTAAGAAATTACTTAAGCGCAACTCTCCACTAGTTCTAATCAATAAATCTGGATCTGGCTGTCCTTTAGTATATAAATTATCAGATACTAATTTTTCTGATATTTCTTCTATATCTATTTCTTGATTTTTTACTTTTGCAGATATTTGCTTTATTGCTTTTATTAATTCGTCTCTTCCTCCATAATTTAATGCAATATTAAAAGTTACTCCAGTATTATCTTTAGTTCTTTCCATACACCTTTTTATGCTTTTCTGCATTCCTTCAGACAAGGCTGTTATATCTCCTAATATTTTTACCCTAATATTTTCAGTATCTGCTCTTTTAGAATATTCATCTAAATAATTTTGCAATAGCATCATAAGTGCTTTTACTTCATCTTCAGCTCTTTTCCAATTTTCTGTTGAAAATGCATATACTGTAATATATTCTAATCCTATTTTATTAGCATATCTTACGATTTTTTCTAATGTTTTTGCTCCTTCTTTATGTCCAAAACTAACTGGCTTTCCTTTTGCTCTTGCCCATCTTCTATTACCATCCATAATAATAGCAATATGCTTTGGCATTGTTTCTTTATCAAACTTCATTTTCTGTTCTCCTTTAAGGATTTTTTATCATAGTTCTTAATTAATTTATTATATAATCAAATTAAGTATTATTTTAAATCCCCTATTTATTTCTATCTTTTATATATAAAGCTAATTCTCTTAAAAATTCAGCTCTATCTCCATATTCTTTTAATTCCTCTATTGCTTCTTTTGTTATTTCTTCTAGAATTTTTTTTGCCCCTTGAAGTCCATATTTTGAAACATATGTACATTTTTCTAATTCTTTGTCATTACCAACTGGTTTGCCTAAAATCTCTTCATTTCCTTCTTCAGATAAAATATCATCTTTTATTTGAAATGCTAATCCTATTTTTTCCGCATACTTAGTCAATTTTTCTAAATCCTTTTCATTAGCATTAGCTAAAATTGCTCCCATCCTAACACATAATTTTAAAAGTGCTCCTGTTTTGTTTTTATGAATATATTCCAAATACTCATCAGTTATTTGCTTTCCCTCATATTCTGTATCTATATATTCCCCTGCAATCATTCTATCTACCGCAGTGGAAAATTCATTAAAAACTTTTAATTTATTTTTTAATTCTTCACTTTCTGACTTTATTAAATCTTCACTAATTACAATATATGCTTGATTTAACAATCCATCTCCTGCAAGAATTGCAGTTGCCTCATTAAATTTCTTATGGTTAGTAGGCTTTCCATGCCTAAAATCGTCATTATCAATTCCTGGCAAATCATCATGAATCAACGAAAAATTATGTACCATCTCAATAGCAACTGCATATGGAATACATTTATTAATATTTTTTCCAAATATCTCATATGTTGCAATTACTAAAATAGGTCTTAATCTTTTTCCACCTGCCATAAGACTATATTCCATAGAATTATTTAATATTTTTTCTGGTACATCTTTTTTTCCTGAATATTTTTCCAATTCATTATTTACTTGTTCTTGATATTTTTTTAATTGTACTTTAAAATCCATAAACCGCTCCTTAGCTATTTATACTGACATAATTTCTTTTTCTTTTCCCTCTAGTATTTTATCTATCTCATCTATTTTTTTATCAGTCATTTTCTGAATTTCATTTTCTGCTTGTTTTAACTCATCTTCTGTTATTGTTCCTTCTTTTTGCTCTGCTTTTGCTATATCAATACCTTCTCTTCTAATAGATCTTATTGCTACTTTAGCCTCTTCAGCCATTTTTCTTATATCTTTTACTAATTCTTTTCTTCTCTCTTCATTTAATTCAGGAAAAGCTAGTCTTATTACTTTTCCATCATTATTTGGATTAATTCCAATATCAGATGCCAAAATTGCTTTTTCAATATCTTTTAAAACACTAGCATCCCAAGGTTGAATAACAATCAACCTAGCTTCAGGTACAGACACACCTGCAACCTGATTAATAGGTGTAGGAGTTCCATAATAATCTATTTTTACCTTATTCAAAATTGCTGGATTAGCTCTTCCAGCTCTAACCTCTGATAATTTTTCACTATAAACACTAATTGACTTTTCCATTTTATCATCTAAACTTTTATAATCCATTTTACCTCTCTCCTTTTTGAGACACTGGGGACACCCCTCGTCTGTCTCATTTTTCTTTTCAACATATTATGATTTTTGTTTGAGACACTTTTCACCTGTCCCCTGTGTCTCATTTTACTATTGTTCCAATTTTTTCACCTTTTACTGCTCTTACTATGTTTTCTGGATCTTCAATTCCAAATACTAATAATGGCATATGGTTATCTCTACACATTGCTGTTGCTGTTGAGTCCATTACTTTTAAGTCTTTTTCTAATACTTCCATATAAGATATTTCTTCGTATTTTTCTGCTGTTGGATCCAACTTAGGGTCTGCTGAATATACTGCATCTATTGATTTTCCTAATAATATTATATCTGCTTTTATTTCTGTTGCTCTAAGTACTGCTGCTGTATCTGTTGTAAAATATGGATGTCCTGTACCACATGCAAATATTACAACTCTTCCTTTTCCTAAGTGTTTTTCTGCTTTTCTTTGTATAAATGGTTCTGCTATTTCTCTCATTTCTATAGCTGTTTGTACTCTTGAATATATTCCTCTTGCTTCTAATGCGTCTTGAAGTGCTAATCCATTCATTGCTGTTGCTAGCATTCCCATATAGTCAGCTGTTGTTCTTTCCATTTGATGTCCATTTCTTCCTCTCCAGAAGTTTCCTCCTCCTACAACAATTGCTACTTGTACTCCCATTTCTACAATTTCTTTTATTTTATCACATATTTTTCCTACTGTTTCTACATCTACTCCTGTTTTTTGTTTTCCTGCTAGTACTTCTCCACTTAATTTTAATAGTACTCTTTTATATTTGAGTTCTGACAATTTTTCCACTCTCCTTAATTTATTTTTGATAGAATCATTCTACCATATATTTTGAAAAAATACAGTAGTTTTTTGAGATTTTGTGAAATTTATTTCCGTATTTGTTCGTGTGCAAAAATTTATAAAATAACTTTCCTAATATATAAAAAAAGAGACACTTCAATTCGTGTCTCCATAAATTTTCTTATTTTAATTGATTCATTACTTCTTCAGCAAAGTTTTCTTCTTTTTTCTCAATTCCTTCACCTTTTTCAAATCTTGCAAATTCTACTACTTCTGCATCTTTTTCTTTTAATAATTGAGATACTTTCATATTTGGATCTTTAACAAAATCTTGATCTACTAAACAAATTTCACTAAAGAATTTTCCAATTCTTCCTTGTACTATTTTTTCAGCAATTGCTTCTGGTTTTCCTTCATTCATTGTTTGAGCTTTTAAAATTTCTTTTTCTTTTTCAACTCTTTCAGCTGGTACAGAAGCTTCATTTAAAAATTCTGGTCTAGCAGCTGCAATTTGCATACAAATATCTTTTGCAACTTCACTATTTCCTTTTTTCATGTTTACTAAAACTGCTATTTTTCCATCTCCATGAATATATTTTTCTACTAAGCCTTCAGATTCAAATCTTGCAAATCTTCTAATGTTCATATTTTCACCAATTGTAGCAATTTTGTCAACTAATACTTCTTTAACGGTTTTTCCTGGTACTTCAATTGATTCTTGAGCTAATAATTCTTCTACATCTTTTGGGTCTTTTTCTACTACTTGTTTTGCTATATTCATAACAAAAGTTTTAAATTCTTCATTTTTTCCAACGAAGTCTGTTTCTGAATTAACTTCTACAATAGCTCCTATTTTTCCATCTTCTGAAATAAAAGCTTCTACTAAACCTTCAGCTGCAACTCTTCCTGATTTTTTAGCAGCTTTTGCAATTCCTCTTTCACGTAATAATTCAATTGCTTTCTCCATGTCTCCATCTGTTTCTGTTAAAACTTTTTTGCAGTCCATCATTCCTGCACCTGTTTTTTCTCTTAAATCTTTTACTTGACTAGCTGTAACCATTTTTTATTTCCTCCTTTATTTATTAAAAACACTCTTATTTTATAACATTTTAAAATATTACAAATATCTATGTTTATTTTTTCTATATTAATCTGATACTATACCTTCAAAATTAATATAGTAAATAATAAAGAAGAATAGAGCAGAAAAGCTCCACTCTTCTTTTACTTTTAGAATTATTCTTCTACTTTTTCTTCTTCATTTGCTACTACTTCTTCAATTGTTGTAGCTTCTTCATCAACTGGTTGTTCTTCCATTTCTGGTTCAAAGCTTTCACCTTGTTTTCCTTCAATAACTGCATTTGCCATTACGTCTGCAATTAATTTTACAGCTCTTATAGCATCGTCATTTCCTGGAATTGCATAATCTACTTCTTCTGGATTGCAGTTTGTATCTACTAATCCTACAACTGGAATTCCTAATTTTTTAGCTTCTAATATAGCAATTCTTTCTTTTTTAGGATCTACTAAAAAGATAACTCCTGGTAATTCGTTCATTTCTTTTATTCCACCAAGATTTCTTTCTAATTTTTCCATTTCTTTTTTCAATAGAATTACTTCTTTTTTAGGTAACACATCAAATGTACCATCTTGTTCCATTGCTTCTAAATCTTTTAATCTTTGAATTCTTTTTTGAATTGTACCAAAGTTTGTTAACATTCCACCTAACCATCTTTGATCAACATAGAACATTCCACATTTTAAAGCAGCTTCTTTCATACATTCTTGTGCTTGTTTCTTTGTTCCTACAAATAATACTGTTTTTCCTTCTTCTGCTTGTTCTTTAACGAAAGCATAATCTTCATCTAATTTTTTTGATGTCTTTTGTAAATCGATGATATGAATTCCATTTCTAGCTTGAAATATATATTCAGCCATTTTTGGATCCCATCTTCTTGTTTGATGTCCAAAGTGAACACCAGCTTCTAGTAATTGTTTCATTGCAACTACTGCCATTTTAAATTCCTCCCTTTTTGTTTTTCTTCCATAAAGTTCTTCACCCTCTAGGACCTAAAACTTCTATTATTTCTTAGGCACTACCTTTTAGGCTCTCTTTATGTGATTAATACGTTTCTTATTGTACCATGTTTTATCAATGATTTCAAGTGTTTTATATAGATTTTTTAATAAATTTTGTGCAATAAAATGCTATAACATTTTTTATCTATGTTTTTAAATTTCTATTTCATCATAAGTAGTCACTAATTTTGCTCCCTGTTTTATTAGCTCATTTGTTCCAGCAGAATTAACAGAATTAATATTTCCTGGTATAACATAAACATCTCTTCCCTGCTCTAATGCAAAATCAACAGTTATTAATGTGCCACTTTTTTTCTTAGCTTCAATTACAATAACGCCTTTACTCATTCCACTAATAATTCTATTTCGTGCCGGAAAATTCATTTTTTCTGGTCTAGTTCCAAGTGGATATTCAGATATAATGGCTCCACCTTTTTTTAATATTCTATACAACAACTCTTTATTTTCTACTGGATATACACTATCTAACCCATTTCCTACAACTGCTATAGTTTTTCCAACTGTGGATAACGTTCCTATATGTGCATAACTATCCACACCTTTTGCCAATCCACTAATAATATTAATATTTTTATTTGCTAAGTTATATGAAAAATACCTAGCTGTCTTTTTCCCATAATCTGATGCTTCTCTACATCCAATTATTGCAATAGATGGATTATTTAGAATATCTTTGTTTCCTTTTATATATAAACTTATTGGCGGATCATATATTTCCTTTAATATTTGCGGATATTCTCTATCATTTATTGAAATAATATCTATTTTATTTTTCTCCATATATAGAACATGTTTTTCAATATTTTTTCTTATACTTTCGTTTAATATATTATCTGCTATTTTTTCTCCTATCCCTTTTACACTTATTAATTCTTTTTTATTTAATTTATAAATATTTTCAGGAGTTTTATAAATCTCCAATAGTTTTTGTTTTTTCCTACTTCCTAAATCCTTTATTAGCGATAACCATACCCAATATTTATTTTTTTCCAATAATCATTCTCCTTTACAAATTTAAAAAACTTATAATCCTTTTTAGATTAAAAGTTAATTTATATATATTTTTAATAATTTGAATTACTAGACAGATTTGTCTAAAGATATAATTTAATTGATTCCAACTATTATTATAATAACATCTTTATTATAAATTGTAAATATATTCCATTAAAAAAGAACAAAAGCGGACATTAATAACCTTTTAAAATCCGCGTCTTTGTTCGTGCACGAAATATGTAAAAACTTGATTATTTATATTGTTGCTTTGTAGCTTTTATAACATTATTCATAAGCATTGCTATTGTCATTGGTCCAACTCCACCCGGTACAGGAGTTATATAACTTGCTTTTTTCTCAACATTTTCAAAATCAACATCTCCATATAATTTTCCATCTTCTCCTCTATTTATTCCTACATCAATAACAACAGCACCATCTTTTACCATATTTTCTTTTACAAACTTTGCTTGTCCTATCGCTGCAATTATAATATCTGCTCTTCTAGTATGTTCTTCTAAATTTTTAGTTTTTGAATGACATACTGTAACAGTAGCATTTTTTTGTAAACAACATTGTATTAACGGTTTTCCTACAATGTTGCTTCTGCCTAAAATAACAACATCTTTTCCTGTCAAATCAATATTATATTCTTCAAACATTTTCATAACACCATATGGAGTACATGATATAAATGTATCTTCTCCTATGCAAAGCTTTCCCACACTTGAAGGTGTGAATCCATCTACATCTTTTGAATATGTAATACTTTTAAAAGCTTCATTAATATCTAAATGTCTTGGTATTGGACTTTGTAATAAAATGCCATTAATTTCTTTATTTCTATTTAAATCATTTATCAAATCCATTAATTCTTGTTGGGTCGTATTTTCTTTCAACAAAAACTCTTGATACTCTATTCCAACCTCTTCACAAGCCTTGCTCTTATTTCTTACATAAACTTTTGAAGCAGGGTTATCTCCAACCATGATTACAGCAAGTTTCGGAACTATACCTTTTCCTTTTAATTCATTACATTCTACTTTCAAATTTTCTCTTATTTTTTTTGCTAAAGCTTTACCATCTATTACCTGTGCCATTATATATTTCTCCTTTTATTTTAATTTTCTCCTATTCCACTAACTTTATATTCAATATCTTCCATATGAGGAAACATCTCTCTTACTCTTTTTAAAGTTAGCATTAGCATTCTAGGTTGTGGATTTTTTTTATGCTCTGATAATAACTTTTGTGTATAACAATTCTCAGCTGTTTTAAACAATAAATATCTATTTCCCACATAAGTATAATAAATTTGATATCCATTTTTCAAATCAAGCCACATTTGTTCAAATGTATAATTTTCCATCTTTTCCTCCTATTGAGACATTGAGGGACAGGTCTAAAATGTCTCATATTTTTGTCGAGTTTTGTTGTTACATGTAACATTATGTAATTTATATGAGACATTTTAGACCTGTCCCCTTAATGTCTCAAATTCTTCTTCTGTTAAAACTGTAACACCTAAATCTCTAGCTTTTTTTAATTTGCTTCCAGCATCTTCTCCAGCTACTACATAATCTGTTTTTTTAGATACTGAATTAGAAGTTTTTCCTCCCATTTTTTCAATTATATCGCTTATTTCTCCTCTTGTGTATTTTTCAAGGCTTCCTGTTAATACAAATGTTTTTCCTTCAAATCTATTGTCTGATATTTCTTCTTCTAAATTTATTGTATTAACTCCCTCTTGTTTTAATTTTGTTATTAAATCTATTGTTTGCTCTTGTATAAAAAATTCTCTTATACTATTTGCGACTATTGGTCCTATATCATTTATCATTGCTAATTCTTCTGAGTTTGCTTCCATCAAATTATCTATATTTTTATATTTTCTAGCTAAAATTTTAGAAGCTTTTACTCCCACATGTCTAATTCCTAATGCTGTTATTAACCTATACAAATCATTTTCTTTGCTTGTATTTATACTGTCTATTAAATTTTGCGCAAATTTTTTCCCATTTTTCTTTAAAGATGCTATATCCTCAAATTTTAATGTGTATATATCTGCAATATTATGAATCAAATTTCTTTCTAATAATTGACTAATAATATTTTCTCCTAAACCATCTATATTCATTGCTTCTCTTGATACAAAATGTACTAAGTTTCTAAATAATTTTGCAGGACATTCTATTCCAGTACATCTAATAGCTGCTTCTCCCTCTTCTCTTACTGCTTCTGCTCCACATACTGGACATTTTTTAGGCATTTCAAATTCAATTTCTTCTCCTGTCCTTTTATCTTTTTTTACTTCTACTATTTCAGGTATTACATCTCCTGCTTTTTGTATAATAACTGTATCTCCTATTTTTAACTCTTTTTGCTTAATAAAATCTTCATTATGAAGAGTTGTTTTTGAAATTGTTGAGCCAGCGACTTTTACTGGTTCTAATATTGCCATTGGTGTAATAACTCCTGTTCTTCCTACTTGACATATTATATCTTTTAATTTTGTTTCTTTTCTTTCTGGTGGATATTTATAAGCAACTGCCCATCTTGGTGTTTTTGCTGTAGTTCCTAATATTTCTCTAAATTTCAAATTATCTACTTTTACCACTGCCCCATCAATTCCAAATGTTAGTTTTTCTCTATCTTCTCCTATTTTTTCTATAGCTTTTTCTATTTCTTTCATGTTCTCGCAAGGAATTCTTACAGGATTCACATTAAATCCTAATTTTTCTAAATATTCCAATTCCTCAAAATGAGAATTAAAACTCTTTCCTTCTATTTTTTGAACATTAAATATATATATATCTAATGGTCTTTTAGCTGTTATTTTACTATCTAGTTGTCTAAGTGATCCTGCTGCTGCATTTCTAGCATTAGCAAATAACTCTTGTTCATTTTCTTCTCTTTCTTGATTCATCTTTTCAAAATCTTGCTTACTAATAAATACTTCTCCACGAACAGTTATATCTATGTTTTCATTTAATTGCATAGGAATTGTTTTTACCGTTTTTAAATTTTCTGTAACATCTTCACCAACTAGTCCATTTCCTCTTGTAGCTCCTTTTACAAATTTTCCATTTTTATATTCTAAAGCAGCTGATAATCCATCTATTTTGGTTTCTACTACATATTTATTATTTTCTATATCATTTTCTATTGCTTTTTCTTCTATTTTTTGTACATATTCTTTTACTTCATCTATTGAAAATACATCTTGCAAACTTTGAAGAGGAACTTCATGTGTTACTTTTTCGAATCCTTCTTTTACATGTCCACCAACTTTTTGTGTTAAAGATTCTTTTGAATTAAATTCCGGAAATTTTTTTTCTAAATTTCTTAATTCTACCATTAACATATCATATTCAAAATCTGATATTTCTGGTTCATCATCATCATAGTATCTTTTGGCATGGTATTCTACTTGTTTTCTTAATTCTTCTATTCTATTTTTTGCCTCTTTTTTATTCATTTTCGCACCTCTAAAACTAGCATTTATTTATTGCTATTCAATTATTGTCATAGTTTTTATAACAATTTTAATAACAATATTTTATTCTTTCCTATTATATACAAATTCAAAAAAAAAATAAAGAAATTTTCTAAAATTCCTTTATTTTATAAATATATCCATTTTTATTCTGCCTTAGCAAATATAATTAATCTAGCTTTACTATCATCTGTACAAGTTGATAATGTTATTTCTGCCTTTCCTCCTGTATCTCTTTGATAGAAAGATGTATCTTCTGGTGTTGTTTCAAATTTATTATAAATTGTATAAGTTAATTTTTTTCCATCATTATCTGTTACGTATATTTTATCTCCTACACTTAATTTTTTATTATTTGAAAAGAATAAACCATTCCTATAGTTGTGTCCAATAATAACACTATTTCCAGCTTGATTTAGTCCAGAACCATATAAAAATGCAACTGCTGTTTCTATAGATTTTTTAGTTACTTTTTCTAAGACTGGATATTTAAAATTTGTTTTTGGTATTTCCATTGTTCCTAAAACACCAAATCCTTTATATGTCTTTTTAGTCTTTTTAGTTGAATTGCTATTACTATCCTTTATTTGGTCTAAAGGATTTGTATCGTTATTATCAGCTACAGTAGTATTTTCATTTGCTTCACCATCTGTTACTTCTCCTTGAAAATTATCAACAAAATCTGTTGAATCTTTTGTTACCATATAATTTTGATAATAATCATATGCTAAAAAACCTAATAAACCGATAATTGCTATAATAACTATTACTAATATTACAGTTAAAACTTTACTATATTTACTCTCAAACATATATTTTACCTCCGTACAATTCTTCTTTTTATATTATAACATATCTTAATAAAAAATGAAATAGTAAAAATGTTTTAGACAATCTTTTCTCCTAATTGTTTTCCTGCAAGTAAATGAAAATGTAAATGCATTACTTCTTGACCTCCATCTTTTCCACAATTCACTATTACTCTATACCCTTTTTCTTTTACACCTTGCTCTTCTGCTATTTTATTTATAACACCATAAATCCTTCCAACAATTGCTTCATCTTCTTTCTCCAAATGTGCCAAAGAAGTAATATGTTTTTTAGGAATGACCAAAATATGAATAGGCGCTGCTGGATTTATATCCTTAAATGCTAAAATTTCGTCATCCTCATATACTTTATTAGAAGGTATTTCTCCTTTTATAATTTTACAAAATAAACAATCTGCCATTTTAATCCTCCTTTAAAATATTGAAACAGAGAAAACTTTTCTTAAATCAAACTTTTCCTCTGCTTCCTAAATTTACTCTTTTATCAAAACCGCTTTAATTCTTCTTACTCCTGATGAGCTTGATTCTTCTTTCTTAATTTTAAATTTTCCTAATTCTTTTGTGTTATTTACATGAGGGCCACCACACAATTCTTTTGACACATCTCCTATAGTATATACTGTTACTATATCTGGATATTTTTCAATAAACATACATTCTGCACCTGATTTTATAGCATCTTCTTTTTTCATTTCTTCTTTTGTTACAGGTAAACCTTCTTGAATCCATTTGTTTACTAAATCTTCTGTCTTTCTTTTTTCTTCATCTGTCATTTTATGGTCACAATTAAAATCAAATCTCATTCTATCTACTGTTATATTTGATCCTCTTTGATGTGCATTTTCTCCTATAACCTGTTTTAATGCTGCATTTAAAAGATGTGTTGCTGTATGATAAGCTATTGTTATTTCATTTTGCTCTGCTAGTCCTCCTTTAAATTTTTGTTCAGATCCTGCTCTTGATTTTTCTTGATGTGCTTTAAATAGCTCTTCAAATTCTTTCATATCTATTTCATATCCACTTTCTTTTGCCAATTCTTTTGTTACTTCTGGTGGGAAACCATATGTATCATATAGTTTAAACACAACTTTACCTGATAATTTTTTTGTGTCTTTTAGTTTATTTATTTCTTTTTGAAATTCTCTTTCTCCATTTACTAATGTTTTTACAAACTTTTCTTTTTCCTCTAATATAACACTTTTTATTATTTCTTTATTTTTAGCTAAATCTGGATACATTTCCTTTAAATTATCAACATTTATATCAATTAATGTTGATAATTCATCTAAGTTTATTTGCAATTTGTTCATATGTCTTATCATTCTTCTTATTAATCTTCTTAATACATATCCTCTATCTAAATTGCTTGGCCTTCCTCCATCTGAAACAATCATCATGCTTGAACGTAAATGTTCTGCTACAATTCTTCTGCTTTCAATACTATCTACCTTTTGAAGTTCCTCCAATTTTTTCATAATTGGAGCAAATAATTCTGTATCAAAAGGTGTTTCCTTTCCTTGTAATAACATAGTCATTCTTTCTAGACCTAATCCTGTATCTACGTTTTTTTGCTTTAATTTTGAATATCCATTTTTATCTTTGAAATATTCCATAAATACGTTATTCCAAATTTCTACATATTTACCACAATCACATGATGGTTGGCAATCATCTGAACATGCTGGCTTTCCTGTGTCATAAAACATTTCTGTATCTGGTCCACATGGTCCTTCTTCTCCTGCAATCCACCAGTTATCGTCTTTTCCATAATAATATATATGATTTTCTAAAATTCCAGCTTTTTTCCATGCATTTGCTGCAATTTCGTCTCTTGGACAATCTTCATCTCCTGCAAAACAAGTTACTGATAATTTTTCTACTGGAATTCCTAATTCCTTTGTTAAAAATTCAAAGCTCATTGCTATTGATTCTTCTTTAAAATAGTCTCCTAATGACCAATTTCCAAGCATTTCAAAATATGTTAAGTGTCTATTGTCTCCGACTTCATCTATATCGTTTGTTCTAACGCATTTTTGATAATCTGTAAGTCTTGTTCCTTCTGGATGTTTTTCTCCTAATAAATATGGTACTAATGGTTGCATACCTGCTGTTGTAAATAATACTGATGGATCGTTTTCTGGTATTAATGGTGCAGATGGAATTACTGCATGTCCATGTCTTTTAAAAAATTCTAAGTATTTATTTCTAATTTCTATTGCTTTCATGTAAAAAATCTCCTTTTTATTATTTCTCTTTTATATTATGGCTCTATTCTACTACATTACACATAAAAAAGCAAGATTTCTCGTAAGCGATTATAAAAACACATATTGAAACCTCAAGAAATATCCTATATAATCTGGATAAAACTTGAGGTTAACTTTTTAAGATAAAAAAATTTTTAGTTTTCACAGAGTTTAGCTCTACAATTTCCTGCCATATCAAATATATTACATTGCTTATCTACCTTATTTGTCGCTTCTAATATATTTGTTTCTGTAGTCTGTGGCTCACTTGTACTTGTTGATGAACATCCACAAGTATATGAATATGTTTAACTATTATTTTCTGTTCCACATTCTTGTATAAATACTATTGCTGTATCCCATGCATAACTATTTATTAAATCACTTGTTACTTTTGCTTCACTTCCATACATATCTCTTGACAATTCTGATGCTTTATTTTGTGTTACATAATTCCAAACTTGTTGTTCTTTTTTACACACTAATTTTATATTATCTCCTGTATATCCTGTCCAATTTATTTTATTATTACTGTTACTTGTTGATACTGAAGAATCATAGTCAACCACTCCTGCTTCATATCTTCCTATATAATATCCATGATTGATTTCTTTTACACTTGTTATAAATTCTTCTATGTCGTTTGCAATAGCATTTTTTTCTGTTCCTACTGGTATCCATACAAATTGGCTTCCTATTGTATTTGTATATGTTGCATCTTCTATTACTATTCCTCCTGTTACATCTGTTGCTGAATCACTTGCTATTTTAAATCCCTTTGGTATTGTTACTTGGTTTCCATATGTGTCTTCTAATGTTGTTGTATTCTTAAATACTGTTCCTTTTGTTTTCAAACTTTGTATACTTTCTATTATATTTCCATTTGCGTCTATTTTTTTCTTTTCTCCATTTACTATTACTTCTAATGGAAATCCAGTATTATTTTTATCATAATCAATTCCTTGATTTGTTAAATTGTCCTTTAAATCTTTTAAATTCAGTTTTCCATCAGTCCCATAACTTCCTGCTATTGCTATTTTTAAATTTTCATCTTCTTTTGCTTGTTCTGTTTGTGTCTTTGCATCTCCTGCCTTTTTTAAATTTGTTATACCTCCCATAAAAGTATAACAAAAAAGAATGTACTTTTTTCAATTTAACTATGTACATTTTTGTACATTTTTAAATTTGATTTTTTGTACATTCTTATATTATCATTAACATCCTTTTTGTCTTACTTGATAATCGAACAAATAGGAAATTATATATGAATCTTTTCCATATGCTTCACAAAATGCACCAACTTTGAAAAGTAATAGTGACTTAGGATGTATTTCTTTTATGTTTTTTACCATATTTATTATGCTCATGTTTTACTCCTATTCTGGTTTGTGCGAGCACTGGCAGACCAAAAGCCTGCCCGTGCTACTCCTATTATACTTATTCTCCCATTATTATTGATTTACTAAAGTTGTATCTGTTGCATATTTACTATTGAATACAGATGTTGGAATACAAACTAGGGGGCGAACCGCACTTGAGGTGATATCGGCATCGACATCGTTGCCGCCGAAATTGCCGTTGATACCGTCCACAATCAACCCGAGGTGGTCGTATTTGCCGTAAGGGGAAGCGAGCCACCACTCAGATGATGTGCTTTTATTGTAGATACCATGATTGTCATTAACTGATAACCTACCACTGTCTGCATTTTTTGTATAGCCATATGGTCCTAATCCTAATGTAATTGTATTTGATTTGTTGCTTCTGTTATTATAAGATGCTGCAAATAATTCTGCTGTTGGACTTCCGGATGGCAAATACAGCATCATCATTTTTATATCTTGCCCACATACCTGAATCTGATGTATCTGTTAACCATGCCGTTGTTCTAATATTTCCACTCTTAATTGATTCTGTAAATAGTGAACTTATTATTGGATTCAATTTTTGTCCTACTGTACTTACAAATGAACCATTTGTATAAGAACTATAATAATCACTTGGCTTATAACTTCCTATACACTTATCAGAAATTAAATAAGCATAATTATCATCTTGGAAAAATAATCTCCATCCTCCTGTTTCAGTTTCTTCTTCATTATAATTCGTTACTTTCCATCCATATTTTTTTGTATTAATGGCTGTTCCTATTGTTAGTGTTTCTGGATCAAAACTTGGGGGTGTTTTTGTATATAAATCTGAATACAATATTTCATTTCCTTTTTTTGTTTTAATACTTGTGTCTGTTAGTTCTGAATAATACTTATTTGTATTATTTTGATTGGCACTCTCGATAATGCTTTTTACAGTTGCATCATCTAGCACAGTATCTTCTCCATTTCTTATTCTTTCAGCCATCCAATTTGAAATGTCTAACTGTGCTTGTTCTTTTACTTCTACTATGTCACTTTTTGTTTTTGCTTCATTTGCTTTTCCTAGTATTCCATTGTTTCCTGTTAATGTAGCAATTGTTACTCCCGCAAGGATTAGAAGTACAATAATTGTAATTACCAATGCTATTAATGTAATACCTTTGCTTTCTTTTAACTTCTGTTTTTTTGCTGTTTTAATTGTTATCATAAAACATTCTCCCTTCTTTTGTTTTCTGCTTTCTTTTTTTATTTTTCTCTTTAAATTATTTCCATTTTTGTAAATAGTATTCAAACCATTTACTTTTTTGAGCAAAGATATTTTATTTTCAAGGTTCTTTTTTTCTATTTACAAAAATAAATTTAATTTACACTATCATTTTACAAATATTGTTGAATTAAGTCAATATGTTGTCGTAATTTATTTCTGATTTTTTTATTGTGGTCAATTGAAAAAGTAAATTCTATTTGATTAAAGTACAATATAAATAAGCGTTACATTATATCTTATTGTAAGATTAAATTATAGTGATATAATTAAAGAGTAGATGTTTCTTGGGAAAGAAGGTTAATTATAGGTTTTAATGGTAAACATCTTTCTTTAGAAGATAGAAAAATTATTGAAGAAAACATCAACAAAGGATTAAGAAAATTTGAAACAGCAAAAGAACTCAATAAGAGTCAATCAACAATCGGAAAAGAAATAAAAAAATGTCTAATTCACTTAATTATTTTCAAGAACTTCTTGGAGATGAAATGTATCAAAGGTTGTTTGGTTTATTATTAACAGACAGAGACCCTGAATTTGCAAAGTCACAACTGTTTGAAGTAAATACAGAAACAGGTGAAATTAGAAGTAATATATTTTATTGTGATGCACAAATGCCAAGCTAGAAGCCACATGTAGAAAATAATCATGAATTTATACGAGATATTATACTAAAGAAAAAATCTATGTCAAATTTGACGCAGGATAAGCTTGACTTAATGTTCTCACACATAAATTCTGTACCAAGAAAATCTCTTGGTGGAAAAACTCCTTATGAAGCATTTGAATTCTTCTATGGTAAAGATACTTTAGATAAATTTAATATACAAAAGATAAAAGAAGATGAGGTCACATTACAGCCTTATCTTCTTCAATTATAAAATAATCTTTTTAAATACAAACAAGAAACATCTACACTAACTACATATTGCCGCTGTTGCGAGCACAATTATACTTATCATTTACTAACCTTATAACTATTTATTTTCTTAAAGTAGCTCCTAATGTTTTTTCTAATTCAGCAACAATACCATCCATAACACTAGTAATCTCAGAATCACTTAAAGTTTTCTTTTTATCCCTAAAAATCAAACTATAAGCAACACTTTTCTTTCCAATTCCTATTTTTTCATCTCTATAAATATCAAACAATTTAATACTTTCTAATATTTTTTTAGCTTTTTTAGAAATTATTTTTTCAATTTGACCAACTTCAACATCTTCATTAACAATCATTGCTATATCTCTTTCCACAGCTGGAAATTTTGGTACTTCTACATATTTTTTATTTGACTTAGCATATCTTACAATCTTTGTAATATTAACTTCTGCTAAATAAACTCTTTTTTCGATGCCATAATTCATCAAAACTTCTGGATGTACCTCACCAATTGTCGCAATAATATCAATTCCTACTTTTAGGTTAGCACATCTTCCTGGATGATAAGAACCATTTTTAGTTTCTTTTTCTATATCATATTTACTAACTCCCGCTTCTTCTAAAACATTTTCTATTATTCCTTTTAATACATAAAAATCTATATTATCTCCATACATACCAATTGTTAAAATGTTTTCTTGTAAAGGTACTTCTCCTTTTTCTATTTCTTCGTTCATGTTTTTATAACTTCTTGAAATATCAAATAGTTTTACATTTAAATTTTTCTTATTATTGTTTCCCTCTAAAATTTGCATCATACTAGGAATTGTTGTGGGTCTCATCAATTTATATTCATCACTCAATGGATTAATTATAGTAATTGATTTATCTATTACTTCTTTGTCTATATTTGATTTTTCTAAGTCTTTTTCACTTACAAAACCATATGTATAAATTTCTGAAAATCCATTGTTTACTAGAGTTTGTTTTATTTTACTTTCTATTTTTTGTTCTTTGTTTCTTACTCCTAATGTTGTATCTGCTTTAATCAAGGTTGTCTCTAACTTATCATACCCATAAAATCTTACTACTTCTTCTGCTATGTCTGCCACACATTGCAAATCCATTCTAAAGTATGGAGCAACTACTTTATCGCCTTCTACTTTGATTTCTAACTTTTCTAATATATTAGTCATTTCCTCTTTACTTATGTTAGTTCCCAATAATTGATTAATTCTATTTACATCAAATTTTATTTCATTTATTTTTTGCTTTGTTGGGTAAATATCAATTTTTCCTTCTATTTTTTCTCCAGCACCAATTAATTCTACTAATTCTATGGCTCTGTTTATCGCTCTTAAAGCATTTTCAGAAGATAATCCCTTTTCAAATCTAGAAGAGCTCTCTGTTCTTAGTCCTACTTTTTTAGCTGTTTTTCTTATGTTACCACCATTAAATACTGCAGACTCAAATACAACTGTTGATGTATCTTTTTCTATTTCAGAGTTTAATCCACCCATTACTCCTGCAATTGCAACTGCTTTTTCTTCATCTGCAATTACTAAGTCATTACTATCAAGTTTTCTCTCTTGTTCATCTAATGTAGTTATTTTTTCCCCATCATTTGCTCTTCTTATTGTAATATGTTTCCCCTTAATTGATTCAATATCAAAAGCATGCATTGGTTGCCCCATCTCTAACATAACATAATTAGTAATATCAACAATATTATTAATACTTCTTATTCCACAAGCTTTCAATCTTCTTTGCATCCAATCTGGTGAAGGACCTATTTTAACATTTTTAACCATTCTAGCAATATAACGATAACATAAATCAGGCGCTGTAATATCTACTGTTAATCCTTCTATATTTTTCTTGTCTTCTACTATTAACTCATCTATATTTTTTCTAGGATTTTTAAATTCTTTTCCTAATGATACAGCTGTTTCTCTTCCTAACCCTTCAATTGACAAACAATCTGGTCTATTAGGTGTAATTTCAAAATCTATAATATCTTCTTTTAATTTTAAAACATCAACAATATCTTGACCTAATTCTTTTTCTAGACTTTTATCTAAAATCATTATTCCATGTTCAATTTGTCCAGGATAATTTTCTATATCTAATCCTAATTCGCCTACAGAACACATCATACCACAAGATTCAACTCCACGTAAAAGTCCTTTTTTTATTTTTACTCCACCTGGTAATTCTGAACCATCTTTTGCAATTGGAACGATATCTCCTTCTTTTATATTATTTGCACCTGTTACAATTTGGACTTTTTCATTTCCTAAGTCTATTTGAGTTATAACAAGATGATCAGAATCTTCATGTTTTTTTATTTCAAGTATTTTTCCAACAACAACATTTTTTATATCATTTCCTTTTTGCTCAATTGTTTCCACTTTTGAACCTGTCATTGTTAAAATATCTCCTAGCTTTATACTATCAACATCAATATCACTATATTCTTTTAACCATTCAACACTTGCTTTCATTTGATTTCTTTCCTTTCTCTTTTACTTTTATCTTTCATAATTTGTATATTCTCTTTTAACTTTGCTACTTTCCCTAAAAGCATATTCTAAATTTTTAGATTCTTCTCCTATGGAAAGTCCTTCTATAAAATCATTTCTTTTTTGTCTAATTGTCTTAATATGTACATCAGCTTTATCATCTGGTATTAATTTAAATCCACCTATTGTTTCTACTGCTGTATAATTTGGATTTTTGATTATAAATTCCTTGCTTTCTTTTATTGAATATACTTTTTCCTTTTTTGGTCTTTTATTAAAAAATCCCATTATCTTAACACTCCTTATAAGAAATAAATCTTTATTTCAAATTATTTTATTAAAATTGTTTTAAAAATCTTACATCATTTTCAAATAGCAATCTCATATCATCTATTCCGAATTTTGCCATTGCAATTCTTTCTACACCAAATCCAAAGGCAAATCCTGAATATTCTTCTGGATCTATTCCACAATTTTTTAATACATTTGGATGAACCATTCCACATCCTAGTAACTCAATCCATCCTTCTTGTTTACATACTCTACAACCTTTTCCTCCACAAACAAAGCAAGATACATCTGCTTCAGCACTTGGCTCTGTAAAAGGAAAATGATGTGGTCTAAATCTTATTTTTGTATTCTCTCCTAAACACTTTTTAGCAAACATCTCTAATGTTCCTTTTAAATCTGTCATTGAAATATTTTTGTCTACTACTAAACCTTCTATTTGATGAAATACCGGAGAATGTGTAGCATCTACACTATCAGAACGATAAACTGTTCCTGGACAAATTATTTTTATTGGTGGCTTTTTATTTTCCATTACTCTTGCCTGTACTGGAGATGTTTGGCTTCTAAGCACAATATCATTTGTAATGTAAAAAGTATCTTGAATATCTCTTGCTGGATGATCTGGTGGTGTATTCAATTTATCAAAATTATAAATTGCCTTTTCTACTTCTGGGCCATCTGCAATTTCATATCCCATTCCTAAAAATATATCTTCTACTTCACTAATTATTTGTGTAATTGGATGTAATGATCCTAATTCAACCTTTTTACTTGGTTCTGTAACATCTATATTTTCTGTTTCTAATCTTTTTAATAGTTCCTCTTTTTTTAACTGTTTTTCTTTATCTTCAACTAAACAACTTAGTTCATCTCTTACTTGATTTACTAAACTTCCAATTACTGGTCTTTCTTCTGGGCTTAAAGTTCCCATTCCTCTTAATACAACTGTTAATTCACCTTTTTTACCTAAATATTTTACTTTAATTTCATTTAGTTCTTTAATATTTTCACATTTCATTATTTCTTGTTTTGAATTTTCTTTAATTTTTTCGATTTGCTCTTTCATTTAAAAATATCCTCCCTTTTAATATGGTTTATAAATGCCTGTGCTCTTGTATTTTCCATATTGATTTTTATAAGCCTTTTCTAATCGTCTATTTTTTTCTTTTCCAAAATTTTCTTTCTTGTTTCCATTTGCATCTTGTAACATTAATGTCTTTTTTCTCTTAAAATAAAGTATAATCTTTGAAAACCAAGTTTTTTTATTTTCAAAATTAAATGTAATTACATACATTCCAAATGAATTGGTCGTTACATTTACAGAAAATTTCTTTTTTGGAAAATCTTTTTTAGTTTCTTCAATATTTTTTTCTACATCTTCATAATTATAGACCTTAGAGTCTAAATAATATTCCAAGCATTTACTAGTTTCTTTCATTTTTCATCAACATCCTTTATTAAATTTTATTTTAAATTTAATTTCCATCTAAAAAGCCATTCATCCTATATATAACATAGGACGAAATGGCTTATCTTTCGTGGTACCACCTAATTTTATTAGTTTAATATCTAACCTCATTATAGTTTTAACGGTTCAACCGCTTTTTCCTACTTATCTCTTTTCAGAAAAAGACCTAAAAAGTGAAATTTCAATCTACAAAATATAAATGATTTCCAGCCTAGATCATTTTCTCTTGAATATTTTTCTAATAGATTTACTATGCTTTTTAATTGGCTCTTTTTTATCACAGTTATTATTTTAACATATTTTGCCTATTCTTTCAATACTTTTTGTTTGTTTTTATTAAAATTATTGTATTTATTTTTATCTTATGTTAAAATATATTAGGATTATATGAAGGAGTGAAGTTATATGAATATAAAAAGAAAAATATTTATTTCATTATTTTTAATATTAATTTTATTAACGAACTTATCTTTTGCTTCTTATAGTACTGTAACTATGAACGTTGTAGAAGAACCAGTTTGTACTATTGAATTAGGTGAAAACTCAAAATTTGAGAAAAAACTAATTTCTAAAGACTTAAACAATAAAGAAGTAACTATACAATTACAAGTAAAAAATGATGAAGTTGTAAATAAACCTACAGGAGAAATTATGTTAGTTTTAGATAATTCAGATAGTATGAATAATACTGTTGA
>OHVH01000059.1_pt1 | contig 23857 bp, 9 predicted proteins | sample 1579361 | NCBI WGS metagenome assembly OHVH01 (sample SAMEA3882507, study PRJEB24775) | human gut metagenome | biome: human-associated habitat; feature: intestine environment; material: feces | place: Netherlands | collected 2009/2010
TATGACGATGCCGTCGACCGGCAGCTGCTCGCCGGGGCGGATGGCGATGATGTCGCCGACGCGCACGTCATCGATGGCGATGCTGGTTTCCTTGCCGTCTCGCACCACGCGGGCGGTTTTCGGTTGCAGACCCGCCAATGCGCGCATGGCTTCACCGGTGCCTTTGCGGGCGCGCGCTTCGAGCAGCTGGCCGACAAGCATAAGCGTGACGACCACACCGACCGCTTCGAAATACGGTTCGCGCGCGTTCTCGGGCAGGATGCCCGGCGCGAAGGTGACCACGCAGGAGTAGGCGAATGCGGCCAGCGCACCAAGGCTGACGAGCGCGTTCATCTCCGGCGAGCGGTGGGCGATCGCGGCGAAACCGCTGCGGAAAATCGGCAATGCCGCATAGCCGACAATCGGCAGCATCAGCAGGAATTGCAGCCAGTTCGGCATCGGATACAGCATGAGCATGGTGGAGCCGAATACCGGAATCGTGCAGACGGCCGCCACGATAAGACGGGTGATGAGGGCGCGAATTTCCGATTCCGATCCGCGCGATTTGCCCGAATCACCCGAACCGGACGTTTGGACGGCGCCTTTTTGCGCGCATTGCACGCCTGTTTCCGCGGAACCGGATGCGTGGGCACCGTCAGCAGTCGCGCGAATGTCCGAATCGCCGGAATCGGACATACTGGCGCCGACGGAACCAACCGCGGAACCGGCGGCGGCACCGACACTTGCATGCTTTCCCGGCAGTATGCGCAACGTGCCGTGCAGCATGTTCATACCGCATGCGAAGGGATACTCACCCGGCTCATCGGGGTGCAACGTCAGCGTAGTCGTGCGGAAGGCGGGCAGCGCAAGATCGACCCCGAAATCGGAGAACACGACATGCGACGAGCATTCGCCGTCTTCCTTGCGATCGAAGATCAGCCGCAACGGCATGCCCGCTTCGGCTTCGATGACGGCTGGGTTATACCCGCCTTTGACTTCGACGACCGCTTCCTGCACGCCGTCGCGCAACGGCGCACGATACGCTTTGCGCAGCGCGAAGAAGAACCACAGCACGCCCGCCGTGACGAGCAGCGCCACAATAAGCGCGATTGCGATGTGCATATTCCAGCCGCCTTCCGTCCGTAATTGGCTTTCGATTTCGGCAAACACCATCACAATATACCCCTATAGGGTATATTGGCAAGAAGGACGAGCAAACTTCAGCCGTAGATAAAATTTTCAGCGCAGCGAGGAGGACGATATGAACGCCACACAGCATGGGTACGCAAGCGACCAGAAGAGGATCATCGCACGATTGAATCGCATCGAAGGGCAGGTGCGCGGCATTCGGCAGATGACGGAAAACGGCGAATACTGCATCGACATTCTGACGCAGATTTCCGCAGCGGACAGCGCGCTGAAGTCGGTGGCGCTACTGCTGCTCGACGACCATCTGCACCATTGCGTCGCCAAAGCCGCGGCGGAGGGCGGTACCGTCGCCGACGAAAAGCTGGCGGAAGTCAGCGCCGCCATCGCACGCCTTGCCAAATAATCGGAACAGATCCGCCATAAAAAAACTGCCGACGGGAGACACATGCACCCGTCGGCAGTTTGAAAAAAGAATTACGGTTACAGGTCGAGGAAGTGGTCGAGGCCGACGGTCAGGCCCGGGTAGGTTCCGGTGGAGACCTTGCGCACGGCCAGCAGCACGCCCGGCATGAAGGAGATGCGGTCGAAGCTGTCGGCGCGGATGGTCAGCTGTTCGCCGGAGTTGCCGAACAGCACCTCCTCGTGGGCGTTGAGGCCGCGAAGACGCACGGCGTGCACGTGGATGCCGTCCACCACCTGGCCTCGGGAACCGCCGTCGGTTTCGGTGGCGTCCGGAACCGGACCCAAGCCGGCCGCCTTGCGCGCTTCGGCGATGCCCTGCGCAGTGTGGAAAGCGGTGCCGGACGGAGCGTCCACCTTGGTCGGGTGGTGCAGTTCGATGACTTCGGCGGATTCGAAGTACGGTGCCGCGACCTTTGCGAAATGGTCGGCGAGCACCGCGGAAATGGCGAAGTTCGGCGCGATGAACACGCTCTGGCCCTCACGCGGAGCTGCTGCGAGCGCGGCACGCACCTGGTCGAGTTTCTCTTCGGTCCAGCCGGTGGTGCCGACCACCACGTCGACGCCCTGCTTGACGAGGGCGAGCACATTGCCCAGCGACACGCTCGGCACGGTGAATTCCACCACGACGTCGGTGTTTTCGGGGGTGATTGCGGTCAGGTCGTCGCCTGCGTCGAGCGCGAGCGCGAGTTCGGTGTCGGCGGCGGCATTGACGGCGTCGACCACGTGCGAGCCCATACGGCCTTTGGCGCCGACTACGGAAACCTTGATCATTGCAGCTCCTTGATGTTTTCGCGGACGCGCATGTTGCGCATGTCGTACGTTTGCCGTGCGCATGTGTTCGAAATCGCGTGTCCGCGTCCATAACGTGTTCCACTTATGAATCTAAAGAGACGCTTCGACGCGCCAGCAGCCAGCCGATCAGTGCGAACGGAATCGAACAGCCCACGAACACGGCGGGCAGGCTCAATCCCGCGCTTGGATTGAAATGGTCGAGCACGATGCCGGTGATCATGGAGCCGAACGACGCGCCCATCGTGCCGGCGGTGCTCACCCAGGACAGGCCTTCGGTGAGCGATTCCTCGGGCACGGTCTCCTTGACGAGGAGGTTGCCGGAGGCGAATACCGGCGAAATGGTCAGGCCGGTGAGGATCTCCACCAGTCCCATCACGATCAGGTTGCCCTGGCACAGGTGGATCACCACGAAGCCGACGGTCATCAAGGCGAGGAACATGATCATGTGACGCCAACGGGAGCCTTTGAGCTCGCGCGAGCCGAAGACCAGCGCGCCCATGCAGGAGCCGACGGCCAGCATGGCCAGCTGCACGCCCAGCACGGAGTCGAGGTGCAGCGATTTCATGACGGCGGTCATGGACGTGTCGAACGCGGTGAACGCCATGTTGAACACGATGAACACGGCGAGAAGCGGCAGCACGCCCGCATAGGTGAGCACATTGCGCTTGTTGCGGTCGCGGCCGTCCGTCTTGAGCCGGTCGAGGTCGAAACGATTCGCGGAAGCAGCGGTACCAGCAGTACCGTCCGCAGCGGCACCAGCGGCCGCCAATCGCACGTCAGCATCGTCGGCATCAGCCGCGACGACCGTGATTTCGCGCAATACCGGCGGTTGAGTGTCACGCAATGCGAAGAACACGGCACCGCCGAACGCGCAGGCGAGGGTCGGCACGAACAGCTGTGATACGGGATGCACGGACGCGGCCAGGAAAGCCGCCAGAATCGGCCCGAAGATGAACACGATCTCGTCGATGGCGGATTCGAGCGCATACGCGGTGTTGAGCAGGTCCTCCTTGTCGGCGCGGTCGAGCACGTACGCCCAACGGGTGCGCACAAGCGCGCCGAACGAGAACTGCGTCATGCCCATGACCACGGCAAGCACGAACAGCAGCGGAATCGGCACGCGCATCAGCGCGGCGAACGCGAAGCCCAGCATGACGATGATCTGCACCGTCAGGATCACCGGACCGACCTTGCGCTGGCCGAACCGGTCGAACAGGCGCGCGTACAGCGGCGTGACCGCGGCGGTGGCGAGCACGTACGCGGCGCTCATCACGCCGGCGATCGTCCAATTGTCGTACATGTGGTTGAGCGCGAGCACGATACCGAGGCCCATCATGGACATCGGCAGTCGCGCGATGGCTCCGGACACGCAGAACGCCTTCGTGCCGGGAATGCGGAAAAGCTGCGCGTATGGCGATTGCGTTTTCTGCGATTCGTGCGGTTCGTGCGATTGCGATTGCGGTTTCGCGCCCGTCACGCCGTCACCTTTCCCCGGTAGATGAACATGTCGTCGAACAGTGGCGGCACTTCGCCGTCGGCGCTGCCGCCGAGCCGGGCGACCGTCTCGCTTGCCGTGCGGTGCGCGATGCAGTCCAACCCCTTGTGGTCGTAGAAGCTCACGTCGCAGTCGGAATCGGTGTGCAGGTAGAATGCGGGCACGTCCCATGCGGCGAAATGCTCCTGCATGCGTCTCCAAAGCTGCCCGCCCACACCGTGGCCGCGCACGTCGGGATTGACGATGAACAGTTCCAGCTCGCCCATGGTGGTTTCGTTGGCGCGCCCTTCGCGTTCCAGATCGAGTTCCACCGAGAAGCCGGATTTCAGCGCCGCCATATGCTTGGCGGCCTCCGGATCGGCGTCGATGCGGCGTTCCAAGGCCTTCATTTCCTCGCCGACTTCGATTTCGTTGAGCTGCGGCGCCTCGCCGGCGACGCGGATGAACGTGACGCCCGCGAGTGTGCCGTCGGCGGCGAACGCGCCGTTGGCGAACGTGGTCGGCAACAGGTAGTGCAGCACGAAATATCGGGAGATCAGCCGCGACATGTCCGCGCCGACCTTGTCCACATCCTGCGGCCAGGTACGGTCGAACAGGTCGACCACCGCGTCCAGATCGCCCCAGCCGATGGGACGGAAGACGATTGCCGATGCGTTGTTTGTTCCGGCACCCATGCCGGCGTTCGGGATTGCGATTGCGCTGTTCGCAGCCATATCAAACACTCCTTAACTGTCGTTGCGTCCGGCATGTGCGCCCGCCCACACATGCTGCACGAGGGTAGCGGCGTTCCTCCACAACGCTGCCTGCATAGCGGTTTCTCCCGCAGGCAGGCCGGAAAGCGCCGCTCCCCCGCTTTCTTCGGTCAAGGAGCCATTGCGCACCGGCACTAGTCGTTGTCGGATTGCTGCGGAATTCCGTAGCTCAACTCGGCAAGGATCTCTTCTTCTGTTTTGTCGAGGGCGTCAAGCTCCCGATCGGCCTCGTGAGGCTCACTCACATAGTAGAGACAGGCGTCGATTGCATCCAACGGAACCCCTTCCATCGCCGCGAGCAGCAGGCGGTACAGGTCGAGCTGTGCGAGCTTCTCCTTGATTTCGTCCGGTTTGCGTGGTTTTACGCCGGTTTTCCAATCGACCACGGTGTAGCGTTTCGTCTCGTCCGTTTCGTCGAGACCGCCGAAGAACACCGCGTCGAGTTTGCCGTTGACGATGGTGCCAAGCTGGGGCATGTCGACGACGAGCTGGCGTTCCGCCCATGCTGGACGTCGTTTTGCCCACGGCGAGGCGACGAGACGACGCTGCCAAGCGGCCAGTTTCCGTTCGTCTCGCAATTGGGCGTCCTGCGATGGTGCGTCCTGCGATTGCACGCCGCCGTTGTCCGCGTCGACTTGCGTATCACCTATCAATGCGATCAGTTCCGCACGCGACTGCGCGGCCATACCGGCAGCACCTTCCGTACCGCCGATGCCGTCGACGTCCGCATCCGCCATGATGAAACGCTCAGCCCATGCGTGGAACCGCGTGCCGAGCTGTGCCGCCGGCGAGGCGACGTGCGGAATCGGACGGACCAGACCACGCCAGTAGGCGCGGGAGTCACGCTCGCCCATGGAACCGGCGCGCGCTTGCAGCGAGGTGACGTTTTGGCGGCCGGCAGCAAGGATACGTTCGCCTTTGGCACGCACGGCCTCGTCGAAGGCGTCCTGCGATTCGCCTGCGTCAGCCGCGTCCGGTTCCGGCATGAGATGTTCGTCGGCGACGAGCAGTTTGGCGAGACGCAGCAGTGAGTTTCCGGTTTCCGGCGATGGCGTGGCGGATTCATCGGCAACGTCGCCCTGCGTTCCCGTGGATTCAGCGATATTCGGTTCGTCGGATTCGACGGCACGTACCTGTTCGGCCGCGGCACGCAGCTTGTCGGCGACATCGGCGCTCAGATCGCACGGCCAAGGCAAAGTATGGTCGTCCGAGACCGGTTCGAGCGGCGTGTTCCACGCATCGCCCACCACGGCATTCTCGAAATCGCGGGCGTGTTCGCCTACGAAATAGCCGTCGGGCAGGTCAAGTCCCAGCGTGTGCGGGGAGCCGTCCACATCGTCGGACAGGTTGTCCGGTTCGCGTACCGCGGTGACGATTCCGTTCATCGAATCGCGCGTCTCCAGCCAGAAATTCGACGGCGCGGCGCTTTTCTTTCCCTCCGCCAGGCGGGAGTCGCGGCTCGTCTCGTTGCATCCGCTGTATACGAGCAGCGCCTCGTAGCGGGCGCGCGTCAACGCCACGTAGGCGAGACGGCGTTCGTCGGCGTGCAGTCGGCGGCCGTATTCCTCCTGTTGCGTCAGGTACAGGCTTGCCGGATCCATTCCTTCCATATCGTCGACGGCCATGGTTCGCAAGGTGCCGAACACCTCGTCGTCGATCACTTCCGCATCGTCCAATCCGTCGAGCGATTCCACGGGATTGCCCCCGATGGGCGCGTCGTGCGGGAATCGTGGCAGGATATCCGCGTCGGCGCGCACCGGAACCGGCACCGCGGACGGGTCTTCCAGCCAAGTGTGGGCTTTTTCGAAGTATTCCGGCGGCTCCCATACGCCGTCGCGCCGACCGCCCGGATGGTCTTCGTCCGTTTTGACGCTCAGGTGGTCGCCTTGACTGGACGGGAAGGTGCCGTCGCGCATGCCGACCACGGCCACGGCGTCCCATTCCAGGCCTTTCGACTGGTGCACGGTCATGAGCACCACATCGACGGGGGTATCTGGTGCGGTGGCGTTGTCGTCGGACGCGTCACGCAGCGAATCCACCCACGAGATGAACGCGCGCAGGCTTGGCGTGCCCTGCGCGGCGATTTCCTGCAAGTAGGTGTCCACCAGAGACAGCATCGCGTCGAGTGACGAAGCGGCATGCGATGTGACACGATTGCCGGCATCCGGATGCCGCATCCGTTCGGCGAGCAGCAGGTCGATGTCCAGTCCGAGCGCGGTGATGGCCGTGCGTACCACTTCCGGCAACGGATGGCCGGCCGTGCGCTGCACCTGTTGGATGACGCGACCGGCGTGGATGACGCTCGCGGCTCCCGTACGGCTCAATACGCCGTCGACGAGGTGCCGCAGATCGCCGCGCAGCAGCACGTCGATCAGGAAGACGGCGTTGGGCACTTGGTCGCGGTAGGCGCGCACGGTGGCGCGGATGTCGGCGTCGGACGGATTCGCATCCGCCTCCACGATGCCGGCCGACACGAGCGCGCGGTAGCGTTGCGCGGTGTTGAGCCGTTCGGCGATGCCGGCGAGCGCCTGCAGATCGTCGGCGGACAGGCCGAATCGTGGTGTGGCGAGCAGCCGCATGAGCGCGGCGCTGTCGGTGTGGTCGCATACGACGTGCAGCAGGGCGAGGATGTCTTTGATTTCGGGACGTTCCAGGAGTGCGGCCTGGCCGACGACGAGTGTGGTGAGGCCGGCTTGTTCCAGTGCGTCCTCGTAGGCTGGCATCTGCGTTTTGGAGCGGAACAGGAGCGCCACGTGCGGACGGTTGTCTTTGGCTCCGTCGGCGAGCTCGTTTTCGGTTGGCGTGTGCAGTGCGATCGCTTGTTTGGCGAAGCGTACGATGGCGTCGATTTCCTGGCCGAATGTGGCGTAGCCGAGCACGCCGAGCGTACCTTCGGGGGCATTGTCGATGTTGGCGAGCGGGGGCACGTCCACTTCGCGCATAAGCGAGCTGCCGCGACGTCTGGCGGGCAGGCGCAATGGTTTCGTCAGATTGTTGGCCGCTTCGAGCACCATGCGCGAGTTACGTCGGGTGACGGTCAGCGTGTAGGGCTTGTCGGTGGCGTCGTGGCCGAAGTCGTGTTGCAGCATGCGGAATGCGCCTGGGCTGGCTCCTCGCCATGCGTAGATCGATTGGAAGGGGTCGCCGACGGCGTTCACCGCGCTGCGATGGGTGGAATCGGCGTGGAACAGTGCGGTCAGGAGGGCCGCCTGCGTGGTGGAGGTGTCTTGGTATTCGTCAAGCAGCACGTGCGTGTAGCGTTTGCGGTAGGTGGCTCCGATGGAGGGGAATCGGGTGACGAGTTGGAATGCGGCGATGGTGAAGTCGCTGAATTCGGCCATGTTGAGGGCGCGTTTTTCGGCGTGGTAGTCGGCCACGAGGTCGAGTAGCAGGTCGCGTTTGCGGGCCGTGCCGGCCAACTTCGCGGTGTTGTGGACGCACAGTTGGTGGCATTGGGCGCGGTATTCGCGTTTGCGCGCTTCGAAGGCGGTGTCGGATTCCTTTTTCTTCTGTTTCGGAGCCTTGCCCACTTTCGGCTCGTCATCGGGAACGTCCTCGTCTTCAAGCGCTTTGGCCACTTGCGCCACGAACGCCTTATCCCATGCGCGCACGCGTTCCACGGCTTCGTCGAAGCTGGTGCAGTCGCTGCCGATCATGGCTCCTGCGATGGCGTTGGATAGGGTGAACACGTTGCCGGCGATGGTGGAGAATTTGCCGAGTTCGTCGCCGCCTTGGTCGAAGGCCATGAGCTGGTCCATGTGCTTGTCGAGCACGGTGTGGATGAGCTGCAGCGCTCCGGCTTCGCTCAATGGCTGCGTGTTTTGGTCGAAGCCGACGAGCAGGCCGTATTGGCGCACGATGGTTTGGAAGAACGCGTCATAGGTGGAGACTTCCGGTTTGAGGAAGGCGACGCGCGTACCACGTCCGGCCTGGTTGCGCGTCACGGCAGCGGAAACGCGCGAAAGCAGTTCGGAGGCGGCTTTGCGTGTGAAGGTCAGGCCCAGAATCTTCTCGGGACTGATGCCTTGGTCGATGAGGGTGATGATGCGGCGGGTCATGGTGTAGGTTTTGCCGGCGCCCGCCACCACGACCACGTCCTCGTATGAGGGGGCTTGGATGACGGCGGCCTGTTCCGGACTGTCGGTGAATTTCGGCGTGGCGGCCGGCGCAGTGCCCATCGCATCGCCCTTTGCTGTGGCCCCGTTCGTTGACATGCTTCCGTTCATACCGTTGCTCCCGTTCATGCCACGGTCCTTTCGAATACGGTGTTCTGCTCGCCTTGGCAGGCCGGGCAGACCCCACTGCCGTACGTTCTGCAGTATCCGACGTGTTCCACGGTCGGACGCGCGGTGATGCGGGTGGCCCGGCTCGCCGCGGCCGCATAGAAGACGCGGGAGATCATGGTCAGCGACCATACCGTCATCTTCGACCGCGATTCCAGAAGTTGCTTCCAATGTTCTTCGCTGACCTGCGCCGGCCGTTCGACGTCGTCGAGGCCGCTGGTGAAGACGCTGGCCATTTTGGGCACGTATTTGCGGGGTATGAAATCGCCCGCGTTGATGCTTCCGCCGGCGAACAGCGCCTGCTGGTGGTACGCTTCGTCGCCTTGCCCTTTGCGTGGCGCGGGTGCCGCGTATTCCATGACGTGGAACAGGGCGCTTTGGGTGATGTCCGGCATGGTTGCGATCGCCTGCGCGCCGCGTTTTCCGTCGTGTTCCGGGAATGCGAGGCCCAGCTGGTAGCAGACGAGCTGCAGGTCGCTGAACAGGGAGCGTCCGTTTGGCACTTTGCCGGTTTTGTAGTCGATCAGCCGTACCTGTTCGCGGCCGTCTGCGGTACGGCGGTGTTCAAGACGGTCGATTCTGCCCGACAGGCGTACGGTGAGCCGGTCGCTCATGCCGGTTTCCGGCCAGCCGCCGACGAGCGCGCCCATGATGGCGATGAGTTCGTCGCGGGAGATCGGAGCGTTGCCGTCGATGGCGTTGTAGGCGTCGAGGATGTCGTCGAAGTCGAATTGCGCGGCGAACTGCCGTTCCGCTTCGGCATGGTCCAATGTTCCCACGGTGATGGTTTCGGTGTTGTTCGACGGGTATCCCGTACGGTTCGACTTGACGAAATATGTGGCGATGTTGCGCAATGCGACCGACGCCTTCGCGTCCTTGCCGAGCGCCTTGTACCGTTCCTCGGGGTCGTCGATGGCGTTGAGGTCGCCACGTAGGGTCTTGTATCGGCTGATCATCCATTGGGCGATTTCGTCGATGTTGTCCTCGTCGCTTACCGCGGTGTGGTTTTGGGGCAGGTCGAGGCCGGCTTCGGTGGCCTGTTGCGCGACGGCGTGGATGAGCGAGCCGAAGCTGGTGGCCGCGCTGCCCATGCGTGGGCCGGCGAAACGGTTCTCCAGCATCCAGCACACCGGGCACGCCCACAAACTGTCCACGGCGGATGGAGAAAGGGTGACCACGTCGGATTGGCCGTCTGTTTTTTCGATGGATTCCGGTTGTTCGATAAGCTTCGCCTTGTCGGCATGCTCCGTTTTTCCGTCAGATTCCATCTTGCCGTCGATTCCCGTCATATCGTCGGCTCCCGCATGTTCCGTAAGGAACGCCCAATTGTCGGGATTCGCGGCGGCGATGCCATGCGATGCCAACAACGCCAAGGCTTGCGCGGCATCGCGCGCTTGGGGGGAATCGGTCGGCGCATGGGCCAGCACGCTTCGCGAGGCGGCGACCAGGCCACGTGGGTCGGCCTCCAGTCCCGCGTATTCGCCGGCCTCGCCGACCGCCGTGTACACGCGTGTTTCCGCATCGGCATCCCGGTCGCGGTCGAACCATTCCGGCAGGTAGCCGTAGAGGAAGTCGGACGGCACATGGTCTTCGTTGAGGACCGCGCTTACCGTCACGCGCTCATCGGCGCGGGTGAGCGCCACAAGGAGGCTTTTCTGTTCGGAGGCGAGCACCGCGGCGAGCTGCGCGTTTTCGCGGCCTGCGGAAGTGACGATGTCGTCGGACAGTCGTCCATGCAGCATGATGTCGGCGAGCTCCTCCCCGCCAAACAGGGTGTTGCGCGGTGAGAGGTTCGGCCATTGGCCTTGTTGGAACGCAGGCATGAATACTAGTTTCCAATGTTTTCCGGCAGCTCCGGCGGGCGTGGTGAGCGTCACGGCCTGATCGATCGGCGCGGTGTGCGCCAGGGAGTCGGCTTCGATGGCGAGCGCGCGGACCTGTTCGATGAACGCGTCGATGGTGTGCGCTGCCGTCACGCCGTTCGATTCGCCGCCGGACGCGTAGCTGAACAGGCGCATCGCGGTGTCGAGCCGGTCGTTGGCCGCGCGGCCTTCGGCGTTGTTGCGCAACGCCGTTTTCTGCCAGATTTCGGCTTTGCCGAACGCCTGCCATGCACAGTCGAGCATGTATTGCGGTTCGTGGGATGTCAGGCGTGCCTCCGACCGCAGGGTATCGTCAAGCGTTTTCCACAGGCGTGCGAAGGCTTGCGCTTGGGGGTCTTTGCGGCCCAGTACGGAGGCGATCGCGTCGAGCACGCGGTCAGTGTCGCCTTCCAATAGCAGGATGTACAGCGCGTTCATGCCGAAGGATGGTTCGTCCGCGTCCTCAGCGGCACGCTCTCCCGTCATCAGCCGGTCGTCGGTGTCGATTGCCGGCAGGCCCATGTCGGCAGCGTTTTCCGTGTCCGACGCCGATGCCGCCACGCGTGCGGTGTGGAAGGTTTCGACGTAATCGTTCCAATCGTCGATCAGCTGTGGCAGCAGCGCGCGTCCGGACGTGTCGGACGTGGTCGGATCGGCTGTATCGTCATGCAAAACCGTGGCCAGCGAGCCGAGCGCGTTCATCGCCGATTCGACCACGCACAGCCGAGCCGGACGTTCGCCGGGGGTGGTGATCAGCGGCGAGTTCATGATTGATGCGACGCGTGAGCGCACGTATGCGCCGGCCGTGTCGAGGTTCATGGACGAGGTGGCGATGCCTTGCCGTTTCAGTTCGGCCAGTTCGATCATGGAGAACAGGCCCTGCACGAACGGTTCGTCCTTGAGGGGGCGGGTCACGCTCGAATAGCGTACGGGCACGCCGTCGGCGCGTAGCCGTTCGCCGAACGTGCGCACGGTGGCGTTGTCGTGGGCGATCACGGCCATGTCGTTCCAGTCGCGGCCGTGTTCGAGATGTTCGGTTTTGATTTTCCACACCACGTCGTCGAGTTCTTCGACGGTGGAACGGTACATCGCGGCTTCAAGACTGCCGTCGTGCGTCTCCGGTATGGCGATGGCCGGCATTTTGCCGGGGCGGTTCGCCAGCGCGTCGTCGGTCGATTCCGTGCTGGCGATGGTCAGGCTCACGCGGCTCGTCACCGCGGCCAGGTCCGTGCCTTCGGCCATATGGGACGGTTCCAGCCGTACCAGTCGCGCGCCCAATCGCGATTGCGCCATGTTGAACAAATATTCAGGGTACGATCCGCGGAACGTCTGCACCGCCTCGTCGGGGTTGCCGACGAGCAACAGTCGCACGCCACGGTTGCGCAATGCGGTGAGAAAGTCGAAGCCGGCGAGTGTGGCGTCCTGGAAATCGTCGACGATGACGAGTTTCGGCAGGTCGGACGTTTCGGCTTCGTTCACGACGGCCGCGGCGTCGATCATGAGCTGCGAGGCGTCGAGACGGTATTGGTCCGGATATGCCTCGTTGATGGCCTGGTTGTATTCGGCGCGCAGCGCGAAGGCGAGCCGCCATTGCACGCGCAGTCGTTCGCGTCGTTCGTCGAGCGTGCCGTGCTCGTCGGCAGCGCGGGCGATCAGCATGTCTTCGAGTTCCGGTTTCGCGCCGATCTCGTTCATGCGGGCAAGCATGTCGCGCAGCTGGTTGGCGAAGGCGTCGGTGGCGTCGTCCACCACCATGCCCGACCAGTCGGCGACCACGAAGTAGGTGCGCAATAGCGCGCAGGTGGAGCATTCGTCGCCGTGCTCGGCATGTTCGGCATGCCTGGCGAGCACACGGCGGATGACCACGTCCTGTTCGGCCCCGTTGAGCAGTTTCGGCAGGGGTTGTCCGGCATGCGATCGCACGGCGGTCATGATGCGGAACGCGACGGCTGGCAGGGTGGTGACGGGGCGTGCCTGCGAGATCGCGGACAGTTCGCGGATCACGGTGTCGCCGAGCCGGTCGGCCACCTGTCTGCCGGAGACCGTCATCACGGCGTACGCGTCGCCATGCCGCTTCATCGCAGCGACCAGCATGTCCAGCGCGAACCGGGTCTTGCCGCTGCGGGGTGCCCCCGCAACCAATGTCGCGTCATCGAGATCGTCCACATCCATCATGTCTCCCCAGCTTAGCCGAACGGTCCGGCCACGAATCGCATATCATCGTCCGAAGCCGTCCTGAAAACGTCATCGTGGACACCGCCATCTTTATATATGGACATCGATACCCTCTACAAAGTTTTTCGGACACCGCCACCAATAAGATTGACTAGCGGCGCAGCCCGGGAAGGTTCAACAGCGAACAGACGGCCTGCCCATGACGACGAGTACGGTCGAAGCATAGACGCAACGCACGGAACCGGGCAGGAACTACAAGAAAGAGGAAGCATGGAAGCCTCAAGGAGCATTCCCCCTCAGATTCCCGGCTACACACTGATCAAACGGCTGGGCTCCGGTTCCGAAGCCGACGTGTACCTGTACCAGCAGCTTTCCCCGGCCCGTCAGGTGGCCATCAAAATCAGCAAGAACACGCTCGACCCACGTGCCGCGGTCCGCTTCCGTTCCGAAGCGAATTTCATGGGGCAGATCTCCACACACCCCTACATTCTTTCCGTCTATGAGAACGGCGTGACCGTCAACGGGCGCGGCTACACCGTGTTCGAATACGCTCCGGGCGGCAATTACAAGACGTTCCTCGAGCATGGCCGTCTCACCGCCGACCAGATGCTCACCGTCGGTATCGATCTGGCGAGCGCGCTGTTCACCGCGCATCGCAAAGGCATCATCCATCGAGACATCAAGCCCAGCAATATTCTCATCAACGCGCACAATATGCCCATGCTCGCCGATTTCGGCATCGCCGGGACCGTCTATGGGCGTCCGGGTGTCGGCTTCACCATCGCGTGGGCCGCGCCGGAGGTGCTTGCCCAAGGCGGTGGCGGCAATGAATCGTCCGATATCTATTCGCTTGGCGCCACGCTGTTCGCCATGCTGATCGGCCAATCGCCGTACGAGTATTTCTACGCCGATGTGCTGGGCGATTCCCAACGGCAGGTGCGGGCCGAACGGCTCAAGTCCGTCATTCTCAACAATCCGCTGCCCAAGCTCAACCGTCCCGACGTGCCGGCCGAAGTGGAACGGGTGTTGCGTAAGGCCTTGAGCCGTACGCCCGAGGATCGTTACTATTCCGCGTTGGAGTTCGCGCGCGACATGCAGCGCGTGCAACAGGCCTTGTATGGCCGTGCCGTGCAGACCACCGTCGAGGGTGTGCCGGATTATCCGCAGAACATGTACGCGCAGACTTCCGCATTCGACCAGTCCGCCCCGGTTGCGAAACAGCATGCCCGGTGGGCGAAGCCGTTGGCCGTCACGGTTGCTGCGGCGGCCGCCGTGGTCGTGATGGCGTTGGCGTTCGTCACCGTCGTCATGCCGAATATGGATGCGGCTTCCGACAACAGCAAGGTGCAGGTGCAGAACCATGGCGCCCAGAACCATGCCGAGGACGATCCCGATTCGGCGATCACGTCGGGCAGTGTGCCGAGCGTGCAGGATCTTACGGGCGAATACACCGCCGACGGCAAAGTGCGGTTCACGTGGGTCAATCCTTCTCCGAAGGATGGCGATTCGTACGCGTGGTCGCTGGTCGGCGATTCGGGAACCGACCCGAACGCGCAGGGCACCACCACGGAGTCGACGCGTATCGAAATCGATCCGGCCGACGGCGCGCAGACGTGCGTGCAGGTGAGTCTGGTTCGCGCGGACCGGCAGATGTCCGAGAATCCCATGATCGCGTGCGCGGCCAAGCCGTGAGTTTGCGGCCGGATGCGGGTGACATGAACCGATACGAACCAATACAGCCCGGCATGCATGCGGGCAAACAGGTAGGCGCATGCGGTTGGATGCGCGGTCAAGCAAAGTTTGGGCACAATCAGGGAAGAGCCAGTCGATGAGCAAGCATAGGAACGCCGAGAACCAGTCGGCGCAATCGTACGAACGGCAGTTGCGATTCGGGTCGATGCTGCGCAAGCTGCTGCCTTCCGGCAGTCGCCGGTGGATCACGCCGATCGTCATGCTGCTGCTGTTGCTGGGCATCGTCGCCGGAGCCGTCATCGTCAGTTCGGTGACGCAACGTCACGTGCAGCTCGACGATGGCACCGTGTGGGTCACTTCGCTCAAGGACCGCAAGGCCGCCCGTTTCAACGTGCGCAACCGGGACGCCGACGCGGGCGTCGCCTCCACTGCGGCCCGGTTCGACGTGGCCCAGCATGATGGCTCCACCGTGATCTCCGAAGGTACGAAGGCCAGCAACATCGAGGCCTCCACCGTCAGCGAAAGCGGCAACACCACCATCAAATCGGATATGCGGACCGTCGTCGGAGGCAACACCGCGGCGTTCATCAACGTCAAGACGGGCAATGTGTGGGTCGGGTCAGCAGATGATGTGAAATCCATGAATCCGACCACCGATTCGCCGAAGATGAAGCTGGGGTCGGGTGGCCGTATCGCGGTGACGCATGACGGTGTCGTCTACGGCTATCGCGCGTCCGACGGCGCGGTGCTCAGTGTCGACGGGCCTCAGGGAACGCCCGGCAAGGATGCGACGATCAAGGGCGCCACGAATGTCGAATCGTTCACCGTGGTCGGCAAGACGCCGGTCGTAGCCGGTGCCGGCAAGGTGTTCTGGCCGAAGGGCAGCGCGGATATCGGCCTGCAGGGTCAGGCGACGTTGCAGGCGCCGTCCACGGATGGCAGGCAGACTGGCTGGGTGGCGGTTTCCACGCCGCGGGGCATCGCCATGGTCGATTTGGGCAGCAAAAAGGTCACGCAGCTGCCGAATGCCGGCAAGGGCGATGCCGCGCAGCCGGTGTCCACCAATGGCTGCGTGTTCGCCGCGTGGTCGCAGAAGGCCAACAATTACATCAGGGTGTGCGCGGCGAACGACAAGGACGCACAGTTTTCCTCGTTGGAAGATGTCAATCCCACCTCGCAGCTCGTGTTCCGCACCAACCATCGTCTGGTGGTGCTCAACGACGTGGTCAACGGCAATGTGTGGAATCCGCAGGAGTCCACCAAGGTCATCAAAATCCAGTGGAACAAGGTGGAGACCAAGCAGTCGAAGCAACAGCAGCAGAACAACGACAGCGCCAACAACCAGCATAATTTCAGCAAGAACTGTTCGGCGCAGTCGGGGCAGATCAAGGCCGTGGACGATTCGTTCGGCGCGCGCGTGGGATCGCAGCAGATTCTCGACGTGTTGCGCAACGACGAGCAGACCGACTGTTCCGTGCTGCGCATCACGTCGGTGAGCGCTCCGGATGGCGCGAACATCACCGTCTCCCCCGTCTATGACGGCCGGTATCTGCAGCTCGACGCCTCCGGTGCCGCCGCGGGCAACGTGTCCTTCAGCTATGAGATTTCCGACGGGCGCGGGCAGACGTCCAGCGCCACCGTGTCGCTCACGCTGGCCGGCGGCGACGACCATGCGCCGCTGCAGAGCGACACTCCGCCGGAAATCGACGTGGAGCAGGGTGCTTCGTACACCGCGAACGCGTTGGGCAGCTTCTCCGACCCCGACGGCGATCCGCTGACCTTGGTGTCGGCATCGCCGCAGAACACCGATCAGGTGACGGTGTCCACGCGAGCCGACGGACAATTGGTCTTCAACGCCGGTTCGATGTCGTCCGGCAGGGCGGGCATCGAGGTCACGGTGTCCGACGGCCAGCAGACCGGCATCGGCATGATCTACTTCTCCGTGAAGCCGGCGAACACGCTGGGCGCGGTCATCGACCCCGTGGTCAAACAGACCACGCCCGACACCCGCACTACCATCGCGCTCAAACCGTACGTGCACGGCACGTCCGTCGAACCGGCCGAATTGACCGCGGTGGAGACGCCGTCCGGCGCGGCCACCACCATGAACGCCACCGACATGTCGATCACGTTCACCGCCTCCAATCCCGGCACCTACTATGTGCCGTACACCATCACGCAGGGTTCCATTCCGTCGACCGGTCTGGCTCGTGTGGAGGTGCAGGCGGTGGCCGGAGACGCCGCCAAGCCGATCGCGGCGAACGATGTGGCGCTGCTAGGCGCGGACAATACCGCGATTGTGGAGCCGCTTGCCAACGACGTCGACCCGATGGGCGGCGTGCTGTCGGTGACCAGCGTCACCGCGGACGCGCAAAGCGGCATCAAAACCGGTGTGGTGAGCAACAAGCGCGTCTATATCACCGCGCGTCAGGTGCCGACCGAGCCGGTGCGGATCTCCTACACCGTGGCCAACGCGGCCGGATCGTCGACCGGCGTCATCGTCCTGCAGCCGCCGGCGCTGACCACGTCGAATTCCGTGCCGAAGGCCGAGAACATCACCACACAGGTGCGCACCGAAGGCATCGTGTCCGTGGACGTGCTCGACCATGTCACGTATTCCGACGGCACCACGGTGAGCCTGCAGAACGATTTGCAGTATGACAAGAACACGTTCAAGGGTCTGGTGTTCGTGTCCGGCGACACCGTGCGCTATCAGGCCACCAGACAAACCGGCTCCTTCCCCGTCACCTACACGGTGAAGGACAATCTCGGCAACGCGGCCTCGGCCACCATCACCATCAACGTGCATCAGAAGGACGCGTCCAACAAGGCGGCTCCGACACCGTCCGACGTCGAGGCGCAGGTGGCGGCCGGGCAGAAGGTGCAGATTCCGATCACGCTCACCGGCATCGACGCTGACGGCGATGACGTGCAGCTGCTCGGCTTGGGCAACAAAGCGCCGAAACTGGGCCGTATCAGCGAGGTGGGCGCCACGTATCTGGTGTATGAGGCGTATGCCGATTCGTCCGGAACGGACACGTTCTCCTACGCCGTGGAGGATTGGACCGGTCAGAGGGCCACCGCGCAGGTGCGTGTGGGCGTGTTCAAATCCGGAGCCGATTCGGGTGTGTACGCGCGCGACGACGAGATCACGCTGCGTCCGAACACCGCGGCCACCGTGCCGGTGGCGCAGAACGACATTTCCGGGGACAATACTGATCTGACCGTGGCCAAGGACGTGGAATCGCAAGGCATCGGCGGCATTCAGGTCGTTGACAACATGCTGTCGTTCACCACGCCGAAGCAGGCGGGCACGTATTACGTGGTCTACACCGTCAAGGACAAGGCTGGCCTGTCCGATTCGGCGACGTTGACGGTGAATGTCGACGAGAACGCCGCCATCGACCCGCCGACCGCGTACGATTACCGTGTTCCGGCCGCCGCCACGATCGACAAGAAATCCGTGGACGTGGACGTTTCGCAGTGGATCGCCAATCCGTCCGGCACCGCCGACGAGCTTCAGGTGGGCGTGGATCCTTCCGCGACCGACCATGCGCATGTCAAGGGCGGCAAGGATTCCACCATCATCACCGTTGATCTGACCGACGAGGCGCGCGCGGTGCCGTACACCGTCACGAACACGACGTACGGCATCACGTCCACCGCGTTCATCCAAGTGCCCGCATATGGCGTGTTTCCGCCGGTTCTACGTCCGAAGGCGCCGGCGTTGAAGGTCAATGCGCGTGAGACCATCACCATCAACATCGCCGACTACGTGCGTGTGGGCGCGGGCAAGACCGCGTATGTGGACGGCGCCGATTCGGTGAGCGCCACGAAGGCCGCGGACGGCGACCTGTACGTCAACGACCAGACGTTGAGGTTCACCGCGCCGAAGGATTACGCGGGTCCCGCGTCCATCACCTTCACCGCGGTGGACGGCAAGCGAGACAAGAACGACAAGGTGAAGATCGTCAATTCGGCGGTGCTCACGCTTCCGATCACGGTGATCGGACGTGAGGTTCCGCCGCCGACGTTCTCATCCTCCACCGTCGATGTGGTGGCCGGCGAGAAGGCCACTACCATCGATCTGACGGCGCTGACCCATTCGGCGTCGGGCCTGTACGAGGATGAGAAGCAGTACTCGTATTCCGGCGGCGTGAATTCCGGCAGTGTGGATGCCAGAGTGTCTCCCTCCGGCACGTTGACCGTGTCCGCGGACAAGACGGCCACGCCGGACACCACAGTGAGCGTGCCCGTCTCGATCAAATATGCGAAGGGTACGGTGAGCGCCGGTATGACCGTGCGCGTCACCGCGTCCAACAGGCCGCTCGCCCGTGTCACCGAGAAGACCGTGAAAATCAAGGCCGGTTCCAGCGAGCAGGTGAATCTGCTGTCCGACGCGTACAATCCGTTCCCCGACACTCCGCTGACGGTGACCGGATGCACGTCCGATGGCGCGTCGAAGCTGACGGTGGATTGCCCATCCAACGGCGTGGTGTCCATCAGGGCGGCTTCCGACATCGGCGCGAACACCAACAAGGTGGTCGTCACCGTGCGCGACGCCACCAAAACAAAGGAACGTGAGGTGACCGGCACCATCAGCGTTTCGGTGATGGACAAGCCTGATGCGCCGCTGCTTTCCGCGGTGTCCGGCGACCCGCAGGATGGCGCCGTGAATCTGAGCTGGACGGCCGGTTCGGCCAACGGCAGCCCGATCACCGAATACAAGGTGATGTGGGGCGGAGACGCGTCCGGCGAGCGCTCGTGCGGGCAGAAAACCTCCTGTCTCATCGACGGGTTGAAGAACGGCAAGACCTACTCGTTCAAGGTGCAGGCCAGGAACGAGGTCGGCTGGTCCAAGGATTCCAACGCCGTCGAGGGCACGCCAGACAAGCTGCCTGATGCGCCGACGGATGTGACGGCCAGTGTGAAGGGCAACACGGTGAGCGTCACGTGGAAGGCTCCGGACGGCAATTTCTCGTCGGTGAACAATTACGAGGTGACTTTGTCCGGCAGGAACGCGCCGTCCAAGCAGACGACAAATTCCACCGGAATCGATTTTGTTTTCGATAACAACGCGATTTCCGACGGCGACTCGTACACGGCTACGGTACGCGCCCACAACAAGGTGAATTGGAGCCAACCGTCCAAGGCGTCCGACGCGGTCAAGCCGTGGGGCAAGCCCGATGCGCCGAAGATCTCCGTGACGAACGACGACACCACGGGAACCGTCACCGTCGAATCCGTGGGCAACACCCGCAACGCGGGATGCAAGGCCGTCGAGATTTCCGGAGATGTCAGCGCAAGCATCGACGGATGTTCCGGATCCTACGATTTCAAGATTCCGGATCATGATCTCAACACCAGGGAATACACCATCAAGGCGGCGGTGGTCGGCAAGGAGAAAACGACCAGCGACGATTCGACCGTGCGTTTCACACCGAAATACGCGGTGAAGGCGCCCGAATCGGTCAGCGTCAAGGGGCATGACGACGTGTGCGTAGTCAATTGGAAGGAGAACGGCCACGCCGACGGGTTCACGGTGAGCGCGGACGGACTCGGCTCCTACCATGCCGGCGCTTCCGAACGATCGCACGATTTCCCGCTCAAGGAATGGCAGTCCTGTTCCTCGGGTTCCGTCACGCAGCATTTCAATGGCGCGGCAAGCACCTCCAAGTCCGGCAGGGCCGATCCGGCATACGTCCGCAAGGTGAAGGCCGCCGTCAAGGCGCCGATGCTGACGTGGGACGCCAATGATCCGAACATCATCAAGGTCAGCGGCGGATCGGTGAACATGTACGGCCAGCCCGGCAAAACCATGATCACCTTCACCGCGGACGGCAAATCCTATGACGTCGCCTGGGCATTGGGCTCCGACAAACTGAACGTCAAGGACGTGCTGCCGACCGGAGCCGATTACGCGTGGAAGGCGAAGGTGGTGGGCACCGACACCGCGCTCAACAACGAGGACAATGGCGGCACACTGCTGGACCATGACAGGTACAAGGCTCCCACGCCGAAACCCGAACCGTCGGAACCTTCAGAACCATCAAAACCGTCGGAACCATCGGATTCTGACGCGTCCACGGAAGGCGAAGCGGCCACGCGGAATGACCGGCCTGTGGCATCCTCCGTCGCCCTGTCCACCGTCGACGGCGCATCCAAGCCTTGGATCCGCGGCCTGGCCTACTACGCCAGATGGTGAAACGGACGATCACAGCAATCGCAAACACAACGAACCATCCACACGAGCAACACAACAAGCAAGGAGCAACCCATGAGCAACGATTTCGATGACGCCACCCAGCTGGGTTCCATCGGCCATAATCCAAGCGTTCCCAGCCAACCCGGCCAGCAGCAGCCGGCGTTCCACACGCCGAATCTGCCGGAGCAGCCGCAAGCCGATGAGGATCCGGAGGGCACGCTGCTGAGCGCGCACGGCACCACCCAACCGGCGTTGCCGCAACAGTCCGCCCCGGCAACGCCGAACCAGCCGCGGTTCCGTCAGCCGATGCCGCAGAACCTTCGCCAACCGGCCGCCAATCCGGCAGTCGCAATGCCCGCGCAGCAGCCCGTCCAGCCAACCCAACCCGTCCAGCCCAGCCAGCCTGTACAGCCCGTCAAACAATCCCAGCCGGTCGTCGACACGTCCATGATGACCGCACCCAGCAAAGACATCACCGAATTCCATGAGAAGTTCGCCAAGCTCGTAGACAACGTCTCCCAGGTCGTGGTCGGCAAGGAAGCACCCATCCGCCAATGCGCCACAGCCATGGTGGTCGGCGGGCACATCCTGCTCGAAGACAACCCGGGCACCGGCAAAACCCAGCTGGCGCGAGGCCTTGCCAACTCCATCGACATGTCGTTCAAACGTATCCAGTTCACCCCGGACCTGCTGCCGTCCGACGTGGTCGGCGTCACCTACTACGACCAGAAGCGCGGCGAATTCGAATACCGCGAAGGCCCGATCTTCGCGTCCATCGTGCTCGCCGACGAAATCAACCGCGCCTCACCGAAAACACAGTCCGCACTGCTCGAAGTCATGGAAGAGCAGAAGGTCACCGTCGACGGCGTCACCCACCCGGTGCCGCAGCCGTTCATGGTCATCGCCACCCAGAACCCGATCGAACAGCTCGGCACCTACAAGCTGCCGGAAGCGCAGATGGACCGTTTCCTCATCAAAACCACCATCGGCTATCCAAGCCACGACGTGAGCGTCAACATCCTGAAACAGGTCAACGTCACCGACCGCGCCGCCACCGTGCATCCGGTGCTCACCGGCGAAGACGTGCTGCGCATGCGCAACATCAGCGAAACCGTGCATCTCGACGACGCGATCCTCGAATACATCGTGCGACTGGTGGAAGCCACCCGCCACAACGAACGCATCCAAGTCGGCTCCTCCATGCGAGGCGCGCTCGCCTTGACCCGCTGCGCGCGCGTATGGGCCGCCTCCGACAACCGCGGCTACGTAGTGCCCGACGACGTCAAAAACCTCGCCGTACCCGTGCTCGCGCACCGCATCACCCTCACCGCCGAAGCCACCTTCGCCGGAAACACCCCCGAACAGATGATCGGCCAGATCCTCGAAGACGTGCCGGCCCCAACCCTGGGCGCCAACGCCTGAAACACAATCCGCCCCCGGCATACGCACCACACAATCCGAAAGGTCAAGGAATGCGGCATTCGCACACAGTGCAGCGCAGACGGACCATCCAACGATCCCTACGCCGCCTCAAACATCGCATCAAGCGACTGGCCACCTCATACGTGTCGCCGCTTGGCTGGGCGGTGACGGCGCTCGCCGTCGCCTCGCTGGTGGCGTTCGTCCTGCTGGGGTGGCATGAGCTGCTGGCCATGGCGGTGGTGTTCGCGGTCATGCTGGCCGCGGCGGTCATGCTTTCCCTTGGCAACACCTCGTTCCAAGCCACCATCGACGTGTCCAGCAGACGCGTCACGGTGTCAGACACGGTGAAAGTCGACGTCTGCGTGGACAATCCGGGCCGCACCCCCACCACGTCGGCGCGCGGCGACCTGCCCATCGGAGACAACCACGAACGGTTCGCCATTCCCATGCTCGCCGCAGGACAGTCACGCCAGACGACTGTGGAATTCACCGCCGTCAGCCGCGCGGTGCTGCCCATCGGCCCGCTATCCATCCGCAAAGGCGACCCGTTCGGTCTGATCCGCCACGAAAAGAAACTCGTGGACCAGATCAACGTGTTCATTCATCCGCAGACCGTGCTGCTCAGCACCCTGAACGCCGGCATTCCACGCGATCTGGAAGGCCAGCCAAGCGGCGAAATCGTCGACGACGACCTCGACTTCTACGGCCTGCGCGAATACGAGCCCGGCGATGACGTGCGCAACGTGCATTGGCTCAGCTCCGCGAAAACCGGATCGCTTATGATCCGCCAATACGAAGCCACCCGCCGTACCGACACCGCTCTGACCATCAGCGTGAACCCGGATGATTACATCGATTCCCAGGAATTCGAACTGGCCGTATCCGTCCACGCCTCCATCGGCGTGCAATGCCTGCAGCAGAACCGGCCAGTCACCGCGCATGCCGGTTCCACGCACGCCATTCCGCGCAACGCCACGGAATTTCTCGATGGCTGCAGCGGCATCGACCCTGACATCGACGACAATCCCAACCTCGCGCAAACCACTCTCGAACATGCCCCCGACGCATCCTTCTACTTCTTCACCGTCGGCAGGCTCAAAACCATCGACGACATCATTAAAGACGGCAAAGTCGAGTTTGGCGAGGGCTACGAGTTTGTGGGCACCGCCGAGGAGGCCGACGCTATCCTGATGCGCTCCACCGACCTGCACGGCTACGAGCTGCCCGAGGGCATCCGCGCCATCGCCCGCTGCGCAACCTGCGTGGTGCTTCAAGCCGCAACCGGCCAACCGCGCGCCATCAAACGCTACTCCGACTTCACCTTGGCAACCGTGGGAGACCTCAACGACCTCCCCATGATCATGGGGGTGCTGGCATGAGCACCACATTCACCAACACCGACAATTTCACCGGCAACCTCACCGGCACAGACACCAACTCCGCCAACACCAACACTGGCATGGCGACCGGCACAGGCACCGGCTCATGGGCGGACTCCACCCACTCCGTCATCTGGATGTCCCGCAGCGGCAAGTCCCCAGCCATGCCCAACACCAACCAGCCACACGCCGCGCAATACGCAAGCCTCA
>OHVH01000081.1_pt1 | contig 19746 bp, 12 predicted proteins | sample 1579361 | NCBI WGS metagenome assembly OHVH01 (sample SAMEA3882507, study PRJEB24775) | human gut metagenome | biome: human-associated habitat; feature: intestine environment; material: feces | place: Netherlands | collected 2009/2010
AAGGATGTCCGAGAGCAGCAGCTCGTTGCCGTCGCCGTCCACGTTCAAAGGCTCGTCGATGCTGGCCTCCTGCCGGCGGTTGGAGCTTTTGCGCAGGTACATCAGGATCTCGTTGCCGATGCAGCGGGCGTAACGGCCTGCTCCCAGCCACTGGGCGCGTTCGAAGCCGTGGCCTGCGCCGCGATCGTTGTCGGTCAGCGCGCGGAACGTGGTGACCGCCGGACGGCGCAGCACGAATTCTCGATTGTTGAACGTGTAGGAGACCAGTCCGCCTTGGGTGCGGGAAAGCAGTACCTCGCGGCCGGATCCCTGCACGCCGACGTTCCAACGGCCAACGGTGACGATGCCGTCGACCGGCTTCACCGGAGCAGAGGCCTTCTTGGAGCCGGCGACGACGGTCTGGCCGAATGCCAGCTCATAGCCGGCTACCGCCCAATTGGTCGCCTTGGCGAGACGCTGGGATACCTCCAGCACCAGTTCGGACGCGCCGTCGCGGTACAGATCCAACGGCCAGTCGACATCGAGCTTCTCCGTCGAACCGGCCGGCACGTCGAAACGGCGTTCGGACTGCCATACCGGTTCGCCATCCGCAAGGACACGCAACACGAACGTGTATTCGCCAGTGGAGGTGAACAGATTATCGTTCTTGATGGTCACGGAATCCTCGGCGACATCGATATGCACGTTGGAATACAGCTGCTTGACCTCCTGGGCCTTCGGCGTGGGCTTACGGTCCGCAAACACCAGGACGTTGCCGGAGAACTCGTAGTCGCTCGGCCTGTCGCCGAAGTCGCCGCCATAGCGAAGGCTCGTGGTTCCATCGGGCTGGGTGGCGTAGATCGCCTGGTCGATGAAGTCCCAGATGAAGCCGCCCTGGTACTTCGGATAGCGTTCGAGCGCGGTGTATTCGTCCATGTTGCCGCACGAATTGCCCATGGCGTGCATGTACTCGCAGGAGATGTAAGGCTTCTGCGGATCATTCTTCAGGTATTCCTCGATGGCGTCGGCGTGCGCATACATGCGGGTCTCGATGTCGGTCACGTCGTCGTAGTCGCGGTTGTGGGTCACGCCCTCATAGTGCACGGGACGGTTCGGGTCGATGTCGTGCACGCGCTTGTACATGGCGCGGAACACGTCGCCCGTGTAGGATTCGTTGCCGAGAGACCAGATCAGGACGCTCGGATGGTTGTAGTCGCGGCGCACCATGCTGTTGACACGGTCGACGCACGCGCCCTCCCAATGCGCCTTGCTTCCCGGGACGGCGGTCTCCTCGGTGAGGACGTCACCGGGCAGGCACCAGCTGCCATGGGTTTCGAGGTTGGTCTCGTCGATCAGGTAGATGCCGTACTCGTCGCACAGCTCGTACCAGCGCTCCTGGTTCGGATAGTGGGAGGTCCTGATGGCGTTGAGGTTGTGCCTCTTGCAGAAGACCACATCGTCGATCATGTCCTGCTCGGTGATCGCGCGGCCGCGCTTGGGATCGAACTCGTGGCGGTCGGCGCCCTTGAATACGATGCGCTTGCCATTAATCGTCATGATGCCGTCCTCGATGCGGAAGCGGCGGAATCCGACCTTCTGGACGGCGACCTCGGCGATGTTGCCGGCATGGTCGATGACCGTGACCTCGAACTCGTAGAGGACCGGATCCTCCGCGCTCCACGGGCGGATGCCGTTCAACGATCCGGTGGAGATGGAGGTATCGGGGTCAGCGCAGTTCGCGGTCTCCCAGACGACGTTACCATCGGAATTCTTCAACGTCGCCGAGATCGTGGCCGCGTCGGCTGCGTTGCGCACGGTGAGCGCCGCGTCCAAAGAGGCGCTGCCGGACTCCGGATCCCAATCGGATTCGATCTGCATGTTCTCGATATGCACATGCGGCTGCGCGGCCAGCTCGACCGAGCGGAACAGTCCGTGCAGACGCCAGAAGTCCTGGTCCTCGAGCCATGAGGCGCTGGAGTATTCGTAGCATGCGACGGCAACGACGTTCTCGCCGTCGTGCAGCATCTCGGTGATGTCGAATTCGTTGGGGGTGAAGCCGTCCTCGCCATAGCCGACGAACATGCCGTTGACCCACACGTAGATTGCGGTGGCCATGCCGTGGAACACGATGGAGACGGTTCCGCCGGCGTTCTTGGTGTCGGCCAGACGGTTCGCCATCGTGAAGGTCTTACGGTAGAGGGCGACATGGTTGTTCTCCGGAATATTCGGTTCCGTCGGATTCTCGTGGCCATCCCACGGGTATTGAATGTTCACGTACTTGTTGTTCATCAATCCCGCCATCTGCAGGTGTCCGGGAACCTGGATGCGTTCGAAGGCGGAATCGTCGAAGTTCTCCCTTACGAAGGGCTCCTCGTTGAATTCGATGTCGGATGCCTGAACGACCTCGACCCTCCATTCGCCGTCGAGGCTCTGCCTCAGATCGGACCATTCGTTGGTCTGCGGATCGTGCGCGTAGCATTTGTGGTCGGAATGCGCCGGGACGCGGTTGACCTCGAATACGGTCGAATCGGCGAGCCAGGTCTCGGATGCGTGTTCGATGCGGGTTTCGTTTGCCATGTTTTCCTGCTTTCGTTCATTACATCTTTGTGAATGATGGAGGGAAGATGAACTTCCTTTACCAGATAATAAACATTGTTTACAAAAAAGGCAAATCGGTTTTACTTGACGTCTTAATTCCTTCGTGTCAGCGGTATATGTTGTAACGTATCAGGCATCTGATTGATACCGATATGACAGTGCTGGTACACGGTTTACCTAATTCAACACGCCGCCAAACCCTATATTTTGCTAATGGTTTTTACTTTTTCTTGTAAAGAGCGTATACTCGACATGCAAGATCAATGGGTGATCTTCAACTCCGGAATCTTAAGGAGAAGAAAAAATGAGCAACGAAACGACAACCGCGGACGGTGGCGTCCGCAAGAAGGGCAAGCTCGGCCAGCGTATCGCCTACGCCTGCGGCAACCTCGGTCAGTCCGCCTTCTACAACGCGATGAGCACATATTTCATCGTCTATGTCACCGGCTGCCTGTTCTCGGGCGTTGACAAGGCGCTTGCGGCCAAGCTTATCGGTGTCATCACCAGCCTCGTGGTGATTATCCGTATCGCCGAGATCTTCATCGACCCGCTGCTGGGCAACCTCATCGACAACACCAACACCAAGTGGGGACGCTTCCGCCCATGGCAGTTCTTCGGCGGCCTGATCTCCGCCGTCCTGCTCGCCGTGATCTTCAGCGGCATGTTCGGCCTGGTGAACGTCAACACCACGCTGTTCATCGTGCTGTTCGTCATCACCTTCGTCGTGCTCGACGTGTTCTACTCCCTGCGTGACATCTCCTACTGGGGCATGATCCCGGCGCTGTCCTCCGACTCCCATGAGCGCTCCACCTACACCGCCCTCGGTTCCTTCGGCGGCTCCATCGGCTACAACGGCATCACCGTCGTGGTCATCCCGATCGTCAGCTACTTCACTTGGACGCTCACCGGTGCCAAGGGCGAAGGACAGGCCGGCTGGACCTCCTTCGGCATCATCGTCGGACTCCTCGGCATCCTGACCGCATGGACCGTCGCGTTCGGCACCAAGGAAAGCACCAACGCACTGCGCGCCAAGGCCCAGAAGAACGGCAACCCGCTCGAGGCATTCAAGGCCCTGTTCCAGAACGACCAGCTCCTGTGGGTCGCCCTGTCCTACCTGCTGTACGCCATCGCCAACGTGGCCACCACCGGCGTACTCCTCTTCCTGTTCAAGTTCGTGCTCGACAACCAGGCCGCCTACTCCATGACCGGCGTCATCGCCTTGGTGGCAGGCCTCATCATGGCTCCGCTGTACCCGATCCTGAACAAGCGCATCCCACGCCGAGTCCTGTACATCGTCGGCATGACCTCCATGATCGTGGCCTACATCCTGCTGGGTCTCTTCTCCACCAACATGACCGTGGTGTTCATCGCCCTCGTGCTCTTCTACATCCCGGGCACCCTCATCCAGATGACCGCCATCCTCTCCCTGACCGACTCCATCGAATACGGCCAGCTGAAGAACGGCAAGCGCAACGAGGCCGTCACCCTGTCCGTACGTCCGATGCTTGATAAGATTGGCGGCGCGCTGTCCAACGGCATCACCGGCTTCATCGCCGTCGCTGCTGGCATGACCGGCAACGCCACCGCAGCCGATATGACCCCCTCCAACATCCACACCTTCGAAATCTGCGCCTTCTATGTGCCGCTTATTCTGATCGTGCTCAGCCTGCTGGTGTTCATGTTCAAGGTCAAGATCGACGAGAAGATGCATGCTAAGATTGTCAAAGAGCTCGAAGCCAAGCTTGCCTCCGGCGAAATCGTCGATGACGAAGCTCAGACCGCCGAGACCGTCGAAGCCATCGATGAGGAGGCCAAAACCCTGACCGAATAAAGACCAATACTTGCCACTCCTTCCCTTTTTCACCAAGAAGGCCCCGACCATGTCGGGGCCTTCTTGGTTTATGTGATGGTAATGGTGCGGTAAGTTATTTCAAAAATCTTCTGGCAAACCGATGAATATACAAAAGAATCAATTGGAATGACATGCGGCGACGGGGATGACATGCCTACAATCAAGGCATAACGAAACAAGAGAAAAAAGAATAGCGGCGAACGGAAGACAAAGCGCCGCGGAAAAGGAATGAACATGCAGAACGACACTTTCAACCAGATCCTCAACTCCAACCTCGCCTCCATGGATCCGGGCTTCGGCCAGTTCGCCCTCGCCAAGGCATCCTCCGACCTGTTCAAGAAGGTCATCAACAAGTAAGGCGCAAAGACTTCTTCTGTTTCCTTTCAAAAGAAAAGGTGCCGCACCAGATTCCGTGGGAATAATGGTGCGGCACCTTTTTTCTTTTCAACCCCGGCGTTTTGACTTGGCCTACAACGGCATTCCAATGGATGCGCTTCGGGATTGACGAAAGAACCGGTTTTTGTCTATAAAAGGACCTTATCGGGATCTTATATCTTCTCCCGCAATGGAGACGGGCAAGGAAGCATGGCCTTCGCCACTTCCACAATACGAGTTTTACAAACAATCAAAAGAGAGATAATGGTCAAGGCAGTTTAAAGGGGAACTCCTTTGGCTCCATTTCAGGAGCGATTTTCACTTAAGAAAGCTGTGCGCCTTCGGGTTCCGGACGAGATCGGGAAAGTGCGCGATGTCCGCATCGCACGTTTCCCATCGGTTCGAAGTCGAACGCGTGCGTCGTCACATTAGGTGGAGTCAATCCACGGAAATTGTCTGTAGGGCAGATCTCGATTCGTTCCTGATTGGAGCCAAAACGCATCGAATGGTGCATCGCAAGATGGAGGACGCCAGGCGTATCCCGGATGAAGCGACCGGAATGAACGCCAGCGATTGCTCCGTCGGATCCAACCTTAACGGATCCGGCATATCCCGTCAGACCTTCGTGTCCCTCACGGCAGAAGGTCCTGACGGGATATGTTTCGATGCGCATTGCGCCGATGATTCGTCGGCGGACACGACAGAATCAAACTAGCCGGTTTCGATGGGACAGATGGGCGGATGCTTTGCCTCTGGGCTTTGCTTATGCGGACCGGTTCACGTGTCCTCGTCTTCCCGTGGCTATCCTTCGACTTCGCCATAAAGGGTGTACGGCGATGAAGAAAGCGTTGTATGGAATTGTCACACAACGCTTAACTGATGACTTATGGTCTACGACATCACACGAACTTGATCCTCCAATGGCGATTCGTTCCACCGGTATATGTCCGATTCATCTGGTCTTGAACAAGCGGAACAGGTCTTTTTCACGAATCAGTATGACTGCGATCGCCGTTCCCATGGCCGTGGCGCACGGCAACGGCAGACCGTCATGCAGCTCCAGGAGGAAAATGGCAAGTGAGTCGGACGGGGTTGGATTCATCGTGCCGATGAGAATGAACAGTGCCGAATATGCCATGACGAGTCCTATGAACGTGGGAATCAGCTGTTCGCATAGCATCTGCGCGAGGATGAGCGTTTTCCTGGCACCTACATGCAGATCTCCTGCGATTTCAAGATTTTTTAGGCGGGTAATCCTCGCCTAAAAAATCTTGAAAGAATGACACGCCTCATCAAATCGAAATCCGAAATGCATAATACGTGGTGGATCGTCCCAGTCGGCAACATTGGCCAAATCAAGGCAAAGGCAACCGCCAAAAAAGGTCTCGCACTATCACTATCGATGGAATCCCATCTAAATTCCATGCAATCGCATACAAATACATTGACGAGAAGCGAACGTGCTGGGGAGTGATGATCGTTATGATGATGACAAACAACCAAAGCCACGCAAGAAAAAAGCCATAGAGCACGAACCGCCAATCCCACAGCCGAACATTAAGCAACAATCACAACCGTTATTCGACAACGAAGAACAGCTCGGCCATATTTATCGTTAGCGGTCTACTGGATATTATCCTTTTGTGGCATTCTCCACGTCTGTAGAGGCGAGGAGAATGCCACACGCAGAGAAGCTGGTAGGGCAAAAGACATGCCTGACTTAACTTAAGTGTTGTCATACGATATAACACAACATATTGTGAACATATCATCAAAAACGACGATGCCATCTGTCGTAAGAAAGGCGATATGCCATGTGAACGTTCACATGGCATATCGCCTCATTAATGAGCCATTATTGTTTGACGACGAGTACGCCATTGGGATTGATGGTAACCGTCGCGCCAGCACAGTCGGCCAGTGACATGACGACCGGGCGTCCCTCCACCAGCATGCTGACAGGTTCTTTGGTCCGGTTGAACAGGAACGTGAACCGAGCCCCCGTCGACTCATCGACGCGCTCGATGCGAAGCAAGTCCGGATCCGAGGAGTCTTTGACTTCCACACCAAGGGTCTCGAGGATCATCGGCAGGCTTCTGGCGATGCCATCACGTCCCAGCCGGGCTCCGACGTAGACGCTACGCCCTTCGCCATATGGATTGGACACGATGGCCGGGCGTCCGTCCATGCCGGTCCATGGGTCATCCTTGAACGAGGCGAGCACCTTCGCGTCCTTCCCGATTGAGCCGATCACGTCGACGATGTCGTGTGCGACGGCTCCGTTGTCGAGATCGAGGTGGTCCGGAACTCCGGGCCAATCGGATCCCATAGGGGCGAACTCCTCAATCCTCACACCGACGACGTCCCGGATGGAACCTGGGTAACCGCCGAGCCACACATGGTCCCGTTCGTCGCTGATGCCTGTATAGTACGTGGCGATGAGCTTGCCGCCGTTCGCGACGTAGTCCCTCACCCTACGGGTGTTCTCCTCGGAGAGGATGTACACGCTCGGCAGTATCGCGACATCGTACTCGTCCCAGTTCGAACGGATTGGAACGACGTCCGCGGTCACGCCGACGTCCGCCAGAGCGCGGAACCATGCGAGCGGCTCGTCGATATGATGGACGTTCTGCGTCGGGGTCGCGGTGTGCTCGCTCGCCCATTCGGACTCGTAATCGAACACGATGGCCACGCTGGATTTCGCCAGCTTGGTGCCGAGCAGTCCCTCATCCGCAAGCGTGCCCAGATCACGGCCCAGTTCGCACACGTCCCGGAACGTCTGGGAATCCTCCCCCGCATGCGGCAGCATCGCGGAATGGAACTTCTCCGCGCCGGACCTGGATTGGCGCCACTGGAAGTAGCACACGGCATCGGCTCCCATGGCCACGTGCGCCAAGGAATCGCGCACCAGCTGGCCGGGTTCCTTGCGATAGTTGATCGGTCTCCAGTTCACGGCCGAGGTGGAATGCTCCATCAGGAACCACGGATCCTTGCGGGAGATGCCGTCCACCAACGAAGCCGAGAACGCGAGCTCGTCCAGATGCGCCTCGCCCGGAATGAAGTAATGGTCGTTCGACACGAAATCGACCTCGCCGCCCCAATCGTCGTAATCCAGTACGGAACCGCCGGCGGAGACCATGAAATTCGTGGTCAACGGCTTTTCTGGTGTGATTTCGGCCAATGCGTCACGTTCGGCCACATAGAATGACTTCAGCGCGTCGGAGCTGAAGCGTTTGAAGTCGAGCAGCTTGCCGGGGTTCATGAAATTGCCGTCGCCGATGAATCGAGGCGGAACGATTTCGCTGAAATCGTTCAGATGCTGGGCCCAGAACGCAGTACCCCATGCGTCGTTCACCGCTTCGATCGTGCCGTACCGTTCCTCGCACCAGTCTTGGAACGCGCGTTCGGCGTCCTCGGAATAGTCGAAGCGGTTGTGGCATCCGTACTCGTTACCAACGTGCCAAGCGACCACATAGGGATTGTCCTTGTAATGCTCCGCCATCGCCCGGCAGAGCTTCAATGCGTACTCACAGAACACAGGACTGGTGGGACGCCAGTGCTGGCGCGCGCCCGGCTGGCACACGTCACCGCGGTAGTCCTTCCACAGCACCTCGGGATGCGCCTGGGTCAGCCACATCGGCGGGGATGCGGTCGCGGAAGCGAGATCTACGGCGATGCCGGCCTTGCCGAGATTGTCGATGATTCGGTCGAGCCAGCCGAAATCGTACACGTCCTCGCGGGGTTCGATTTTCGCCCAGGAGAAGATGCCCACGGATACGAGGTTCACTCCCGCCTTGACCATGAGGCGCACGTCCTCGTCCCAGACCTCCTCGGGCCACTGGTCGGGATTGTAGTCGCCGCCGTACCAGATACGGGCCCGCCGGCCCTCCAACGGCCGAGGCCAACGATGTTCTCTACGTTGGTTCATTGTCATTGTTCCTTTCGTTCGTCATTGAACCTTGAAATCAATTATCTCACCGGATGCCCGTTGCACCAGACGCGTCGCACCGTCCAGGTTTCCTGATCAAGGAGCAGCACGTCGGCCGCGAATCCCGGAGCGAGCAGACCGATCGGGAAGCCTGTCACGTCATTTCGACGGTCGAAGCCAAATGCCCGCGCAGGGGTCAGCGTCGCCGCTTCCACCGCGTCGACCGGACTGATGCCGAGCTCCAGCACCGCGCGAGACACGGCCTTTTCCAATAGCAGTGTAGAACCGGCGATGGCTCCATTGGAGGCGAGTCTGGCATGACCGTCCCGCACATCTACATCCAGAGCCCCGAGGAGGTAATGCCCGTCCGGACAGTCGGTCGCGGCCATGGCGTCGGTGACGAAGGCGATTCTATGGGGCGCAAGCCCGAATCCGAGCTTGACCATGGGATCCTGCACGTGGAATCCGTCGTTGATAAGCTCGATGGTGACCCTCGGATCCTCCACTGCCGCCGGAATCGGGCCGGGGTCGCGGTGGTGCAGCCCGTTCATGGCATTGAACATATGGGTCATGATTCCGGCTCCGGCGTCGAATCCTTTTCTGGCAGTCTGGTAGTCGGCATCGCAGTGGCCGACCGCCGGAACCACTCCGGCCAGGAAGAAACGGCGGATTGCGTCGATTCCATGCGGAAGTTCCGGCGCGATGGTGATCTGTCTGAGACACCCATCGGCGGCGTCCAGCATTCTGGATACGAGATCCGGAGTGGGATCGACTAGGCAATTGGGATCATGGGCGCCTTTCCGGGACATGGCGAGGAACGGTCCTTCGAGGTGCGCGCCCAGAATATCCGGGCGGTCCGGCATCATGTCGTGGACCGTCTTCAAGTTACCGCAGATGACGTCGATGGGATTGGTGATGAGGCTCAGGACCTGTCTCGTCGTTCCGTGCGCCATGTGTCCGGCTCGGGCGGTCGTGATCCCCTTCTCGCCGTCATCGAACGAGCTTCCCCATGCGCCGTGCGAGTGGATGTCGACGTATCCGGGCGTCATCACCATTCCGTTAGCGTTAACAATATGATCTTGCTCGACGTGGACCAGCCGGCAGGCCGTTTCGAAGTCCGTTTCGAAGTCCGTTTCGGCGCATCCCGTTTCGACTATCGACCGTCCGTCGGAAACGAGCCAACCGTTTTTCGTCATTCCACGCGCGTCGACGATTGTGGCGCCGTGCACCGCGAATGGCACGACCTCCTCGAGGAACGCGTCGTTGATTCGTTCCGTCTCTCTCACACGATCCGCCTGCATGCTGTTGTCTCCTAACGTCAGAATACGGGAAGAGGGGCCTGCGGACCCTTCCGGCCGGCAAACCCCTGTTTCCTGGACGTCCGTCAGCGGGAAGTCGAGGGTGGCGAACGCGCCCAATACCAGGCTTGCGTCCCGGGTCCGCCCGGCGGAATGGCCGACGATGCCCCTGTCCGCCAGGCCGGCCAGCGGACACACGTACGCCCGGTCTCCGCCGACGCGGACATAGGCAAGATCGCCCGCCGGATGCGTGTGCGGGGCGTAGCCGTCGGACCCGCGGGTCCGGCAGGTTCGCGAGCCCGGCCTCGTCGGCCCGCGTCCTGTGCGGTTCGGACCGTCCGCGCGCGTACGCGCCCGTCATGCCCTGTTCGCGCATGATGTCGCCGATGCGTCTCCTGGACGCGGTGACGCCCTTCCTTTCCAGGGCGGCCTTGATCTTCCTGGCGCCGTGGCGTTCGCGGCCGTCGCGCCGGACCGCGCGCACGTCGCCGGCGATCGGATCCGCACGCTCGGCTTCGGGATGCCCGGTCATCCAGTAGCAAGGTGGAGCGGGGAACGCCCGGTATCCCGCATCGCGCCGATATCGGGTAGCGGGCGGCGTTGGCCCGTATCACGCCTGCCTTCGTGCGAATACCGGCGCCGCCTGTTCTGAAACGTCCACCTCCATCTCCAACTGCCTGTTGCGCCTCCCCGGCTCGACCGGCTCGTTCCGCCCGGGCGTGCGGTTGTCCGCGGCCCGGGCGGAGCCGCTGTCGCTGATGCCTTGGACCCAGCGCCGCGGGGTCGATCGCGCGATGTCGTACTCGGCCCTGATCTCCCGGGATGGCTTGCCGCTCTCGCACGACTGCACGATCTGCCGTTTGAACGCCTCGTCGTGGTGGCGGGGATGTTTCGGGCCGGCCATCGTCGGCCTCCAATCCCATGCCATTCGTCCCTCATCGGAATGTCTAATACATTGTAGCCAATCCAATCTATGCGGAATGTCGAGTCATACTAATTTCGTACATAAAACAAAACGCGTGTGCGTCCGGGCGGAAACCATCCGGACGCGCACGCGTTTTATTTTGAATTATTGCGATGAGGTCAGTTGCGGGTCAGCACTTCGGCCAGGGCCTGGATGACCGGCTGCGGCATGTGGGACTGGTATTTGGTCTGCGCGCCAACGCCGTGCAGATCCTCCAGCGTGCTCAGTGCCGGCAGCGCATCCTTGCCCAGCTCGCGGATCGCGCGGTATGCGTGCTCCTTGGTCATGTACAGCATCTGCGCATCCTTCAGCACGGCGAACGCGTCGGCTTCAACCGGATCGTCCGCAACGGCAAGACCGTCGGCGAAATCGATGGCGATTGCGGCGCTCGTCGGCACGTCACGCAGCGTGACGGTCAGGCTCAGCGTTTCCGCATCGTACGCGACTTCCGGAGCGGCGGCAGAGCCGTCGACGGTCGCGCGGACGGCGTGCATCGCTTCCGGAGCGATGCCACGGAACGTGACCGTCCAATCGCGGGAAGCCGGAATGACGTCCGTCGCACCTTCCGCAGGGGCGATCGAGAACTGTGCGGAATCGCCCTCAAAACGCAGCGCCATTTCGGTGGATGCCCAACGATCCTTGCTCTGTGCGGCACCGTCATCCTCCCACAGCGTGAAGCTGTTTTCGGCACCCGGGAACACCACTACCTGCAGTGCGCGCGGGTTGGCCACGGAGTTGAGCGCCTCACCCTCGGCGGGCATCTGCAGCGGCACGATCGCGCCGGGCTCAGCGAACACCGGCATGCGGTCGAGATCGCGCCAAGCCTCCAGACGGCGGCCTTCGGCCGGACGAGACGTGTAATGGCGACCGTCGAAGAAATCGAACCATTCGCCCTGCGGCAGCCACACGTCGGCCTTCGCACGCTGCACGGAACGCTCGGCTGGATCGACGATCGGCGCGACCAGCAGCTCGGTGCCGAAACGGAATTCGTCGGTGAGCTTGTATGCGGCTTCGATTTCCGGATAGTCCCAGTACAGCGGCTGCACGAGCGGCTCGTTGTCGAATGCGGCGCGACGGTTCATCGTGTACAGGTACGGGATCATCGCATGGCGCAGGCGCAGCGCGGACGTCATCGCACGTTCCGCATCGCCGTGGAAGTTCCACGGCTCCTTGCCGTTGAACGGCGAATCGGTGGAATGCAGACGGTTGATCGGGCTGAACGCGCCCAGCTGGTACCAGCGGACCTCCAGCTCCTCGTCACGGTAGCCGAACATGTGGCCGCCGATGTCGTGGCTCCACCAGCCGTAGCCGATGTTGGAAGCGCAGGCGGTGAATTCCGGCTGGAACTTCAGCGACTCCCACGTCACGACGGTGTCGCCGGAGAAGCCGATCGGGTAGCGGTGCGAGCCCGGGCCGGCGTAACGCGAGAAGGTGAGCGGGCGCGGGTTGCGTTCGCTGTAGTCGCTGCCGTCGTTGCGGGCGGAATCGAGGTAATGCAGGTGGTTCAGGCCCCACAGCGGGTCGAGGCCCGGCTGCCGCGTCAGGCCGCCCTGCTGCCAGTCAATCCACCAGAAGTCGACGCCATCTTCCTCCATCGGGTGGTGGAGCTGGTCGAAGTAGACCTCCATGAACTTCGGATCGGTCAGGTCGAACTGCACGGCCTCGCCGCTTTCCGGATCGATGTTCATGGCCTTGGCGACCTGCGGATACAGCTCTTCGAACGCGCGCACGCCGTCCCTCGGGTGGACGTTGAGCGTGGCCTTCATGCCATGCTCGTGCAGCCAGTTGAGGAAGCGCTTCGGATCCGGGAAGAAGTCCTTGTTCCACGTGTAGCCGGTCCAGCCGGAGCCGTACTTCGGGTCGACGTCGTCAACCAGGTGCCAGTCCATATCGATGACGGCCGTGGTGAACGGGATGCCTTCCTTTTCGAAACGTTCGACGAGCTGACGGTATTCGGTTTCGGTATAGCGGTGGTAGCGGCTCCACCAGTTGCCCAGCGCCCAGCGGGGCAGCAGCGGGGTCGGGCCGGTCAGGCGGTACAGGGCGTGCACGGCCTCACGGTAGCGGTGGCCGTAGCCGAACAGGTACAGGTCGGTGGTCGGCTCTTCCTTCGGGGTCACCCACGTGCCGAAATCGTTGTGGTTGCCGTTCACTTCGGCGGTTTCGCGGATGACGTTCGACTTGGAATCGTCGATGATCGCCCAACCGTCGGTGCTGTTGACGCCCGGATCGACGGGGATGCGGCCGTTCGCCTCGTCGAGCGTACGGTAGGTGCCGCCGAGGTTCCTGCGCTGCACGTCGCCGTAATGCCAAGTGTTTTCGATGGCGTTGACGTGCTTGACGGTTGCGTACAGGCCTTCCGGAGAGAACTTGCGCTGGTTGTAGGAGATATGCAGCGACGGGGTGTCGATTTCCAGCCAGCCATTACGTTCGGTGACGGTGAATTCAGGCTTTTCGCCGAAATCACGGACCATCGCCATCTGCGTGGCGTCATCCACGAAACGGCCGCTGTCGGACCATTCGAAACGGACGAGCGCGTCCGTGATGAGGCCGATGCGCCAATGATCGCCCTGGATCACCGAATCCGGATTCATTGCCGGATGGGCGTTGAGCGTGGCCAGCGAGAACAGTGTGCTGTCTACCATGTGGGGCTCCTTTGAGTGTGGAAAAAATCGGGATAACTGGATTGGAACCGTGCCATCATATGCGACGGCACGGTCCCGTTTGAATTACTTGATGCGCTTGATGGTCAAGACCGACGCGCCAGCGCACAGTGCGATGACGATGGCGGTGGGGAACACGAGATTGTAGTTGTGGGTCATCGTGACGATGCTGGACGTCCGTATTGGCGTCCAGGGCGATGCTCGTGTCGCTGCTTTGCTGGTCGCGCATCTCATTATCCTTTCTGTGCGCTGCGAAACATCGCTCTCCGCGTTGAGTGATCAAAGCATGTTCCGCATTGAAGAAAAGTTAGCAAAACTTACTTTCGTTAAGTATGATAGCGCTTGCGCAAAAAGGTATCAATATCGGCGAGTCGCTTGAAATTGCAACGATATGCGCATATCGAAACGCTTGCCATCGATTGCAAAATGGAACGATGCGTTTTTTGCACGTTCTGTGCCACCGCATACCCTCTTCACCGCGCCCATATGCCGATTGTGCGAGCAAAACGACAGGTTGTGTAATACGGCGGTGACGGCATCGCAAAAGCTGGTTCAATCAAACTAGCGGCGAAATCCCGCGTGCGGCACGGTGCGATGCAGCGCGGTACGGCAGCGGGAAATCGCAAGAAAACAGCGCAGTCGGGCGGAGCGGACAGGGCAGGCTCGGCAAAGCAGGTTTTGGCAACACCTAGTGCGAGGGAGAACCCATGGAACTTGAAGATCTTTCGATCGTTGAAAAGGCGGCGATGCTGTCCGGCGGATCCGAATGGGATTCGCGCGGCAACGATCGCGCCGACATTCCCAGCTTCGTCATGAGCGATGGTCCGCACGGCGTGCGTCGCCAGCTTGGCGAGGGCGACCATCTCGGCCTCGGCGCATCCAAGCCGGCCACCTGCTTCCCGACCGCCTGCACCGTGGCCAACACCTGGGATCCGGCGCTCGCCGAGGAAATGGGCAAGGCGCTGGGCAAGGAAGCGCACGATCTCGACGTGAACGTGCTGCTCGGCCCGGGCATGAACATCAAACGCAACCCGCTGTGCGGACGCAACTTCGAGTACTATTCGGAAGATCCGATCGTCGCCGGCCGTATGGCCGCCGGCCTCATTCGCGGCATCCAGAGCAACGGCGTCTCCGCATGCCCGAAGCATTTCGCGGTCAACAGCCAGGAGCTGCGCCGCCAGGCCAGCAACTCCGTGGTGGACGAACGCACCATGCGCGAACTGTACTTGACCGGTTTTGAAATCGCCGTGCGCGAGGCCAAGCCGATGAGCATCATGACCTCCTACAACGAGGTCAACGGCGTCTACGCCCACGAAAACAAGCATCTGCTGCAGGAGATCCTGCGCGACGAATGGGGCTTCGACGGCATGGTCGTCTCCGATTGGGGCGGCTCCAACTCCGCCGTCGCAGCCGTCAAAGCCGGCGGCTCGCTGGAAATGCCGTCGCCAGGTTTCACCTCCGTGCGCGAGCTGGAAGGTGCGGTCAAAGCGGGCACGCTCGCCGAGGCGGACATCAACAAGCGTGCCGCGGAAGTCGCCAAAATCGCGGCGGCGACCAAGCTCGTCGGCGTCGGCCGCGACGATCTGCTGTCGGACGACATCGCGAAGGCGCACCATGATATCGCCAGAACGGTCGCGGAACATTCCAGCGTGCTGCTGAAGAATGACGCCGCCACGCTGCCGCTCAAGCCGGGCACTCGCGTGGCCGTCATCGGAGATATGGCCGCGACCGCGCGCTATCAGGGTTCCGGCTCATCCAAGGTGAACGCCACCAAGGAGGAGAACATCCTCGACGAGGTCAAGAACGCCGAAGGACTGGTATTGGCCGGCTACGAGCAGGGTTACGACCGCCAAGGCAAGCCGGATGAGGTGCTGCTGAACGACGCCGTCGCGCTCGCCAAGAAGGACACCGTGGATGTGGTGCTGGCCGTCGTTGGCCTCGACGAACGCAGTGAATCCGAAGGCCTTGACCGCTCCACCATGGCGATTCCGCAGGTGCAGAACGATCTCGTAACGGCGTTGGCGAAGACCGGCAAACCGGTGGTGATCGTGCTCGTCGCCGGTTCCCCGGTGGAATTGCCGTGGTTCGACGATGTTGCGGCCATGCTGTACGTAGGATTGTCCGGTCAGGCCGGCGCTTCCGCCACCGTGCGTGCGCTGATCGGCGAAGTCAACCCATCCGGCCATTTGGCCGAAACCTGGCCGATGCAATACGAGGATTGCCCAAGCTCCGGCTGGTATCCGGCCATCGGGCGTGACGCGATCTACCGCGAGGGCCCGTTCGTCGGCTACCGTTATTACGAGACCGTGGGCGTGCCCGTACGTTTCCCGTTCGGCTACGGTCTGAGCTACTCCACGTTCACGTACAGCGCGATCACCGCCACCGCGACCGGTGTGGATTTCGTCGTCACCAATGATTCCGATGTCGCCGGCTCCACCGTGGCCCAGTTGTATGTGCGTGCGCCGCAGGGTGGCGTGCTCCATCCTGATCGCGAGCTGAAGGGCTTCGCCAAAATTGAGTTGGCCGCGCATGAAAGCAAGAGTGTGCACATCGATTTCGACCGCTACACGTTCCGCCATTTCGATGTTGCCGCCAATGCATGGAAGACGGAAAGCGGCGAATGGACGCTGCTGGTCGGCGACAATGCGGAGCATTTGCCGCTTGCGATTCCTCACACCGTGGCCGGCGATTGCACGCCCGCTGAATGCGCCGCCGATCCTGCGCTTGGCCACTATCTGACCGGACAGGTCAAGGACGTGACCGATGCCGAAATGGCAGTGCTGTTCGGCCATGAGGTGCTTGCCCCCGGCAAGCCGACGACGTTCGGTGTCAACGATCCGATCATGTCGTGGGTGGATTCCAAGGGATTCGCGGCGCGTACCGTCGCCAAGACGCTGACCAAGCGCGAAGCGAAGATTCGCCAGAAGACCGGTTCGCCGGATCTGAACACCCTGTTCATTCTGAATATGCCGCCTCGCGCCATGAGCAAGATGACCCAAGGCATGGTCGATTCGGCGATGGTCGACGCCATCGTGAACATCGCCAACGGGCATACTTTCCGCGGATTGGGCGGCGTGATCGCCGGCTTCTTCCGCAACCAATCCGCCAACAAGCGCACTGCAAAGGAGCTGAACCATGACTGACAACAATGCTGCGAAGCCGGCCGAAACCGCTGCCGGCGAGAAGAAGGCCGGACCGATTCGCCAGTGGATCAAGGATCATCCGAATATCTGGGAGTTCATCCTGTTCAATGTGCTGTCGAACATCTCCACCATCACGCGCTTCGTGGTGACGTGGATCGGCACCGCCATCTTCATCTCCGGCTTGGGGCTCACGCAGCCGTTCCACTTCCTGATCTTCAACTATGACACCAAGGGCAACGGCCTGGGCGGATTCCTCACCTTCCTGCTGGCCGAGGTGCTTGCGCAGGTGGTGAACTTCTTCGTGCAGATGAAGTGGGTGTTCAAGTCCGACTCCAGCTTCAAGGACGCCGCTTGGAAGTATGTGATCCTCGCCGTGATCATCGTGGTAGTGAACCTTGTGCTGCCGGGCTACGTGACCGGTCTGTGCCAGGGATGGGGCATGAACGCCGGCATCGCAGGCACGATCGCATCCGTGGTCAACACCTTGCTCGCCGTGATCGTCAGCTATCCGCTGCTCAAGTTCTGGGTCATGCCGAAGAGCGGCGACAAGAAGGAGGCCACCAAGTAAGTCTGCACTGATTCCTCTCTTCCTTTCCTTGTGCCCGTCCAGGTCTTCCCTTTTCCCTGGACGGGCTTTTCATATCTGTTCCGCGAATGTGCGCAGCCGGCGCAGGCCTTCGCGCAGCTCATCCGCATCGCCGGCGAGTGCGCGGTCGAACACGTCGCGGATGCCGGAGCGGGGTACGGCTTTGACGGTGCTGGAAATAGGTATCGAAGGGTGTGATGGGGTTTGCGGCGGCGTTTGCGGGATCGCTTGCGCGGTTGTGCTGATGCTGGCCATGGCTTCTCTTTTTCGTATTGCGTTGATGCTTCGAATGAGCCGAACGAATATTGCGATTCCATCGATATCACGCTTATGAAAACGGCAAAACAGGAACATGACGCCAATATTTCCGGACTGCGGCGGTTGTGTTACGGGTGGATTCTTTCTCCGGTGCTCATGGTTGCTCATGTTTTCAACATGCGAGCCATGCACGTAACTCTTCTGCGTTTCACATTGCGGATTTGCGCTTTCCCTGGTGTGGCGGAGGTTTGGTTTCCTTGTCTTTGGCTGTGGCGGAAATTATCTGTTTTGTGCAAAAACGGCGATTTGAAATTGTCTATTTTGTGCATCTTGTGTCTTGAATGCTATATATTCCAATATATTTGCCGCCGATGAATCTGCCGCTGTACGCCTTATGGTGTTTGGCGGATGTGGCCGGCCTTGTTGCCGAGGACGACGAGCCTGATCGGCCGTTCACTATGCAGACGCAAGTTGTGTGACTGACATTGGAATTCATGTTCTGGTGGGGGATGTTGGCGAATAAATCCGCCGTCGGTGGAACGATGGTGATGCGGTAACACGTATGACGAGACGGACTGGAGACGAGGTACACACAACGTGAGAGAGGCAATGGTGTCGGATCAATCGCAGGACGAGGCGGAACAGCAGCCGAAAATCGGCAGAATTCCGGCGTTGATTGCTGCGGTGACCATCGTCGGCATCGCGATTGGTGCGGCCGCGGGCCTGCTCACGCTCATGCTGTACCAGGTCGAACGTTTCGCGCTTGGATACATCGAGAATGCGCATGAATCCGGTCCGTTCAACGTGCCCGCCATCCGTCGTGCGATCTCCGTGACGGTCGGTGCCGCCATCGCGGCCGTGATTTGGTGGCTGCTGCGCACACGCACCACGAAAGTGCCGTCCGTCAAAAAGGCCGTCGGTGGTGCGCTGATGCCGGTGTGGCAGACCATCGTGCATGTGCTGCTGCAGATCTTCATCGTCGGTACCGGCATGTCGATCGGCCGCGAAGTGGCGCCTCGCGAACTTGGCGCGATGTTCGGCCAACGATTCGCCCGCTGGGTGCGTCTCGGCGCGAAGGACACGCGTATGCTGGTGGCCATCACCGCCGCGGCCGGTCTCGCGGGAGTCTACAACGCGCCGCTTACCGGCACGTTCTTCGCGGTGGAGATCCTGCTCGCCGACGTGACGCTCGAGACGGTCACGCTCGCGTTCGCCTGCTCGGCGCTCGCCTCATGGGTGGCGAGCCTGGTCAAGGGCACGCACACGTTCTATTTGATCGGCAAGACGAATGGCCTGTTTACCCCCGACTACATGGTGTTCGCGCTGATTGCCGGCCTGATGCTTGGCGTCGCCGGCGCGCTGTTCCGCCGCGGCTCCCAGTGGGCGGAGAAAAGCAAGCCGTCCGGTGCGGGCATTCTGTGGATGATGCCGCTCGCCGGCCTGCTGACGGGCGTTGTGGCGATCGCCGTGCCGCAGGTCATGGGCAACGGTCGCGCCACCGCGCAATTGAGTTTTTCGTCGAAGGCCGATTTGGCCGTGCTGCCGATTCTGCTGTTGAGTTTCGTGGCGAAGGCGATCGTCACCTTGCTGACGATCCGTTCCGGCGCGTCCGGCGGCGTGCTGCAGCCGGGCATCGCGTTGGGCGCGTCCGGAGGCGCGATGCTGGGCATTCTGTGGATGCAGGTGTTCCACACGAATTCGATCGGCATGTATGCGCTGCTGGGTGCATGCGCGCTGCTCGCCGCCTCGCAGCAGGCTCCGCTGATGGCGATCTGCCTGGTGATGGAATTGGCCGACGCCCCGATCAACCTGTTCGTCCCCATCGGCTTCGCCGTAGCCGTCAGCGCCTTCACCGCCTCCCGCCTAGCTGCCCCCTTAGCCGCCCTGCATTTGCCACGTCCAAGTACCCCCGTCAAGCGGTAATCTGCGTACCCCTCCTACATGGCCATGAGGCCGGTGCGGCGGGGGATGAGCGCGGTCAGCACGAACCAGTGGTCTTCGGTGCGAATCGTCACTTCGCCGCCATACTGTTGCGCGATATGACGAATTGACTTCACGCCGAAACCGTGCCGGTGCTGGTCGTCGCGCTTGGTGGTGCGCAA
>OHVH01000083.1_pt1 | contig 18806 bp, 18 predicted proteins | sample 1579361 | NCBI WGS metagenome assembly OHVH01 (sample SAMEA3882507, study PRJEB24775) | human gut metagenome | biome: human-associated habitat; feature: intestine environment; material: feces | place: Netherlands | collected 2009/2010
GTTATCAAAAAGTATTTCATATATACAACAATCAAGAAATAAAATTAGTTGATTTAATTAATCAATTAAAACCCGAAAATCAAAAAATTAAAGTAGTATCTGATGAAAAATTTTATGAATATATTAAAAACAAATCAGATATCTTAGGAATAATAAATGACTTAACAAGTAAATCTTCTTACAACTCTAATATTATTATGAAAAACGATTTTACTATTAATTACATGAAGAATTCACATTTATCTTGGCCAACAATCGACAAAAATTATATTAATAAATTCTTTAAAAAATATATTAACAAAGGAGACTAAAACAAATGAAGAAAAAAATTAACACTTGCTTTTTGCGAATTATTTTATTGTATTTAATAATTCCAATTTTAATAGCATTATGTTTATACCCCGTCTTACCCAAGATACTAAATTATCCACCTGAGAGTGTAGATAATCAATTTCAAGTTGAATTTGATGGAGTTACATACACTCGGACAATATGTTTTATTGATTATGATTATTGTATTTTGTAGCTTAATTATATTATTTATCAGAGCTTACTTGATATATAAACAATTTTATAAATTAAGTGAAAATAATGAAAAACTATCATCACAAAAAAAGCTATTAATTTTACACAAAATCAGAGGTTTTTGCTATAATACACCTTACTTATTATATTTTCTAGAAATATTATTACCTTTAATATTTTTACCTTTGACATTTATTATAATAGATGCTTATCCTGTAACTATTTTAAAAATATGTTTGATTTATTTATCATTTTTTACATTAGCATCTGTAATAAGTTTTGTATTTTCAAAAAATGAATTTGGATATATATTAAATTTACTAAATACAATGTATCCTGATTTGATGCAAAAAATAGAATTAGAATATTCTGAAAAAAGAAGGAGTAAATTAAAATCACTCCCAGTCAAGTTAATATTACAATTTTCTCCTTTAGTACTTGTATCTTTAATCTTCATCTCTCTTGTAGGTTATGTACAAGCTTCTAAAAAAACTGGAGATATTTACTATAACTCTTATTTAACAATAATTTCTAATTCTTTTGATAAAGTTTTTGATTCAAAAGAAGAAATAGAAACAACTTTAAAAAATATAACATTATTAGATGACTCTCATCAATATTTTATTATTGATAGTAATGGAAATCAACTTGTATCAGATAATTCTAAATTAGAAAAATTTTTTGTTAAATATACTTTAGAAAAGTCAGAAATGCAAAATGGAAGAACATATGATTATTTTTGCTTAGATAGTGAAGGTATTGCAATAAAATGTTATTTAACTAATGGTGATTTTTGTTATGCAGGTTTTAGATATAATACTATGCAACCGAAATTTTTAAAAGCTATTTTAACTTGTGATATTGTTTTATATATTATAATTTTCTTTATATTAGTTTATGTTTCTGTTTCACTTTCGAGAGAAATAAAAACAGTTTCAAATAAACTAAAAGAAATTGCTTCTACTAATAAAAATGATATTAATTTAAATAATAATTTAATTGTTACATCCGAAGATGAATTAGCAGACCTTTCTTTATCATTTAATTTAACACAAAGCTTTACTAAAAATAATGTAAATCAATTAAAATCAAACCAATCAATGTTAATGGAACGTGAAAGATTAGCTTCTTTAGGACAACTAATTGGTGGTATAGCACATAATTTAAAAACACCTATCATGTCTATCTCAGGAGCAGCAGAAGGTTTATCTGATCTTGTTAAAGAATATGATTCTTCTATTGATGATCCAGATGTAAACTCTCAAGATCATCACGATATTGCTAAAGATATGAATTCTTGGATTGTTAAAATCAAAGATTATACAGAATATATGTCAGATATTATTACAACAGTAAAAGGACAAGCTGTTAATCTTTCAAATGAAGAAGATATTTCTTTTACAATTGAAGAATTATTAAAAAGAGTAAATATCCTAATGAAACATGAATTAAAAAATGCTATTATTTATTTAAATATTTCACTAAAAACTGACGAAAATACTATAATTCATGGAGATGTAAATAGTTTAGTCCAAGTAATTAATAATATGGTTTCAAATTCAATCCAAGCATATGAAGGAAAAACAGAACAAACAATTGATTTGATAGTTGAAAAAGAAGACAATAATCTACTTATTTCAATTAAAGATTATGCATCTGGACTACCAGATAAAGTAAAAGAAAAATTATTTAAAGAAATGATAACTACTAAAGGAAAAAATGGAACAGGATTAGGCTTATATATGTCATATTCTACAATAAAAGCACACTTCAATGGCAATATTACAGTTGATTCTGAATTAGGAAAAGGTACTACTTTTACTATAACATTACCTTTACAATAGTTTTACTTATAAATAACTAAAAAATGAATTAAACTTGTAAAGTTTTATAAATAAAACTTTACAAGTTTAATTCATTTTTATTTTATATTATCACACTCAAAGTGTTACTATATAAAAATTGGTTATTTTTTACATAATTTTTTTAACAAAATCTATTGATTTTTCTAGCATTTATTAATATAATGTGAACAAATATTAATAAAATGGGGAATTAATATGAGAAAAGGATTGCAAAATTTAGAAAATAATGAAAATAATAATTATAAAATTATAGCCGTTGATGATGAAGAAGGTATTATTGATTCTTTATCTATATTTTTAAAAAGATCTGGCTATAATTTTACAGGTGTTACAGACCCTCAATTAGCAATTGAAAAAGTAAAAAATGAGCATTTTGATTTAATGATTTTAGACTTCATTATGACTCCATTTCATGGTGATCAAGTAGTAGAAGAAATCAGAAAATTTAATAAAGACTTGTATATTTTGTTACTAACTGGACATAAAGATTTAGCTCCGCCTTTAGAGACAATTAAACGATTAGATATTCAAGGATATTGTGAAAAGGGAGACAAATTTGATCAGTTGCTTTTATTAATTGAGTCTGGAATTAAATCTATTAAACAAATGAATCAAATCAAAAAAATTAATGATGAATTATCAGATACTTACGAAAAGTTAGAAAGTGCTTACTTAGAAAGTATTCAAACTCTACGTTATACAGTAGAAGCAAAAGATACTTATACTCGTGGTCACTCTGACCGTGTTTCTGAATATTCTGTTTTAATAGGAAAATATTTAGGATTACCAGAAGCAGATTTAAATACTTTAAGAATTGGTGGTTTATTCCATGATATTGGAAAAATCGGTGTTCCTGACGCAATTTTACAAAAAAACGGAAAACTTGATGATGATGAATATTCTCAAATAAAGCAACATCCTAATATTGGTGTTCATATTTTGTCACACGCAAAAATATTTCAAAATATTTTACCAATTGTTGAACATCATCATGAAAAATATGATGGTACTGGATATCCAGGCAAATTAGCTGGTGAAAATATTCCATATTTGGCAAGAATTGCTTCTATTGCTGATAGTTTTGATGCAATGACATCAAAACGCGCTTATAGAGATTCTTTACCTATTGATATTGTTATTTCTGAATTCGAAAAATTTAGAGGAACTCAATTTGACCCTAATATTGATGATGTTTTCTTAGATATTTTGAAAAATCATTATGACGAAATTGAAGAAATTAGAAATAAATATATGACAGAGTAAAATATTTATTCATGTAATAAAGAATAAGTCATATAATAAAAGATATAATAATTGAATGTGATTGAAGAATAAATTAGAAAATTTTAAAATAGCTAAATGAGGGAACCCAAAATTCTTTTGGGAAGTATCATTTAGCTATTTTTAGATTTTATATTTGTTCGTATTGAGCCGAAATTATTATATTTTTTATTATATGACTTATTCTTTTATATAAAATTCTATATTTTATACTTTCATTGATAATCCAACTTTTTGTCTTTCTTTATCAATCTTAATAACCTTAACTTTTACAACATCTCCAACTGATACAATATCAGATGGATTTTTAATAAATTTTTCACTCATTTCAGATATATGTACAAGACCATCATGTTTAACACCTATATCCACAAAAGCTCCAAAATCAATTACATTTCTTACTGTACCTGTTAATACCATTCCCTCTTTTAAATCCTCTAATTTTAATACATCACTACGTAAAATTGGCTTTGGCATATCTTCACGAGGATCTCTTCCTGGTTTTGAAAGCTCTTCTATAATATCTGTTAATGTCATTTCTCCTACATTTAAATCTGTTGAAGTTTTTGCAATATCAACTGTTTTTAATTTATTTTGTATAGCTTCTAATTTTTCTTTATCTTTTAAGTCTTTTTTATCAAAGCCAATCTCATTTAATAATTTCTCCGCAACTTCATAACTTTCTGGGTGTACAGCAGTTATCTCAAGAGGATTATCTCCATCTAATATTCTTAAAAATCCTGCACATTGTTCAAAGGCTACTTTTCCAAGTTTAGGAACTTTTAATAATTGCTTTCTATTTTTTAATTTTCCATTTTCATCTCTATATTTTACAATATTTTTTGCAATAGTATTATTAATTCCTGATACATAAGATAATAAAGATTGTGTTGCAGTATTTACATCAACTCCTACTTTATTAACGCTATCCTCTACTACTCCAGTTAAACTCTCGGCTAATTTTTTTTGGTTTACATCATGCTGATATTGTCCAACTCCTATAGCTTTTGGATCTATTTTTACTAATTCTGCTAATGGGTCTTGTAATCTCCTTGCAATTGATATTGCACCTCTAATAGAAACATTTATATCTGGGTATTCTTCTGTTGCTAGTTTTGATGCAGAATAAACAGATGCTCCCGCTTCACTTACAATTACATAATGTACATCTCTTTTTGTATCTTTTATCATGTCTGCTACAAACATTTCAGACTCACGAGAAGCTGTTCCATTTCCTATTGCAATCATATCTACTTTATCTTTTTCAATTAGTTTAAGTAATTCCCTTCTCGCTCCTACAACATCATTTTGAGGTTCTGTTGGATATACTGTTGTATAATCTAACAACTTTCCTGTTTCATCTATTATTGCTATTTTACATCCAGTTCTATATGCAGGATCAAATCCCATAACTGTTTTACCTTTTATAGGAGCTCCTAGTAGTAATTGTTTTGAATTTTTTCCAAATACTTTTATTGCCTTTTCTTCTGCTTTTTCTGTTAAATCTGAACGTATTTCTCTATCAACTGAAGGTTCTATTAATCTTTTAAAACTATCTTCAATCGTTGTTTTTAACATTTCTGTAAATTGAGTTGTATTTTTTATTATATCTTTTTCAATATATTTCAATATTTTCTCTTCTGGTTTTTCTAATTTAATTTTTAAAAATTCTTCTTTTTCTCCTCTATTAATTGCTAAAATTCTATGACTTGGAATAAATTTTATTGCCTCTTGGTATTCATAATACATTTCATAATTAGACTTTTCTTCAGGCTTAGATGCTCTAGTTACTACTTGACCTTCTCTATAACATATTCTCTTTATTTCTTTTCTATATTTAGCATTATCTGAAATATCTTCAGCAATAATATCTAATGCTCCTTGTATTGCATCTTCAACAGTTGCAACAACTTTATCTTTGTTTTTCTTATCTTCATCAGATAATTTATCAATATTTACATATTCTTTTGCAACTTCTTCTATTGGTTTTACTTCTTTTTGTTCTATAATTATTTTTGCTAATGGTTCTAAGCCTTTTGCTTTAGCTACTGTTGCTCTTGTTTTTTTCTTTTGTTTATATGGTCTATATATGTCTTCTACCTCTGATAATGTTTTTGCTATAGCAACTGCTTGCAATATTTCATCAGTTAATTTTCCTTGTTCATCTATTGACTTTATAATTTCTTCTTTTCTTTTTTCTAAATTTCTTAAGTATGTTAGTCTTTCTCCTAAATCCCTAAGGATTTCGTCGCTTAATCCTCCTGTTACTTCTTTTCTATATCTTGCAATAAACGGTATAGTATTACCCTCATCTATTAATTTTACTGTACTTTCAACCTGATTAGGCTTTATATTTAATTCTTCTGCAATCGTATTTATTATCTTATCCATTTGTTATTCCTTCCTTAACCAAATATTTATTTACTTTATAACTCGAATTTTTCTATTCTACACCTAAATATTCATTATAAGAAACTTCTCTATCTATCACTTTACCATCTTCTTTAATATCAATAATTCGATTTGCTACTGTTTGAGTTAATTCATGGTCATGTGATGTAAATAAAATATTTCCAATAAACTTCTTCATTCCTTCATTGACAGATGTTATACTTTCCATGTCCAAATGGTTTGTTGGTTCATCAAAAATTAAAAAGTTCGCTCCCGATAACATCATTTTTGATAAAACACATCTTACTTTTTCTCCTCCTGATAAGACTTTAACTTCTTTTAATGCTTCATCACCTGAAAATAACATTCTTCCTAAGAAACTTCTAACATATGTTTCGTCTGGATCTTTCGAATATTTTCTAAGCCATTCTGTTACATTCTCATCAGTTTCAAACAAATAATTATTATCCTTTGGGAAATAATTTTGTGTAATTGTAGTTCCCCATACTAATTCTCCTGCATCTGGCTCTAATTCTCCTGCAATTATTTGAAATAATACTGTTTTAGCAAGTTCATTATCTGCTAAAAATGCAATTTTGTCTCCCTGTTTTACATCAAAAGAAATTCCGTCTAATAATTTTACGCCATCTACTGTCTTAGATATATTTTTTACTTGTAATATTTCTTTTCCAGGTTCTCTATCTGGTTTAAAGTCTACATATGGGTATTTTCTATTAGATGGTTTTATATCATCTAGTTCTATTTTTTCTAGAGTTTTCTTTCTAGATGTTGCTTGTTTTGATTTCGATGCATTAGCACTAAATCTTGCAATAAAATCTTGTAATTCTTTTATTTTATCTTCTTTCTTTTTATTTTGTTCTCTTGCTTGTTTTAATGCTAATTGGCTAGATTCATACCAAAAGTCATAATTTCCTGGATAAACTTTTATTTTTCCGAAATCAACATCTGCTATATGTGTGCAAACTTTATTTAAAAAGTACCTATCATGAGATACTACAATTACAGTATTCTCAAATTCCATTAAAAACTCTTGTAACCAGTTAATACTTTTTAAATCTAAATCATTAGTAGGTTCATCTAGTAAAAGTACATCTGGATTTCCAAATAAACTTTGAGCTAATAAAACTTTTACTTTATCTCTGGCTTCTATTTCTTTCATTAATTTATAATGATTTTCAGGAATAATACCTAAATCATTTAAAAGTTTTGCTGCATCTGACTCTGCATTCCATCCGTCTAATTCAGCAAATCTTTCTTCTAATTTTGCTGCCTTCATTCCATCTTCTTCTGAGAAATCTGGTTTACTATAAATTGCATCTTTTTCCTTCATTATGTCATATAACTCTTTATTTCCCATAATTACTGTATCCATAACAGTACACTCTTCATAAGCAAAGTGGTCCTGTTTTAAAACAGATAGTCTTTCTCCTTTATCTAAACTTACATCTCCTTTGCTTGGTTCTATCTCTCCTGATAAAACTTTTAAAAATGTAGATTTCCCAGCGCCATTTGCTCCTATAATTCCATAACAATTTCCTTTTCCAAAACGTATATTTACATCTTCAAATAACACCCTTTTTCCAAATCTAACTGTAACTCCATTTGCACTTAACATTTCTTATCCTCCTAATTCTAAATCGATGGTATTATATATCATTCTTCGTTTATTTTCAAGTAAAAAACGCTTTTAAGTTTTACTATAATATAAAAAAAGTAGAACTGTCTTATTTAAACAATTCTACTCTATATTTAATCATCAAATAATAATTTAATTCCCCATAAACCAGATATTCCTACTAAAACATATATAACTCTTGAAATCCAAGTCATCTCTCCAAATATAACTGCTACTAAGTTAAAATTAAAAAATCCAATTAATCCCCAATTAATAGCTCCAATTATAATTAAAACTAAAGCTATTTTATCTATAACTTTCATTTTTTCCTCCTTTACTTTTCTTTTGTACTTATTATATGCTATTTTTTTTTGTTTATACATATTGTTGAATTTTTTTATTTTATATGATATTTTGTATATATTAAAATAAAAGAGAGGGATTTTTATGAAAAAAAATTTAAAAAGTAAAAAAAATAATAATAAAATAGCTATTATTTTTTCATTTGTTATTATTTTAATTGTTGGTTTTTTATTTTATAACTTTATACTAAAGCAAAATGATATTGAAAAATCACAATCACAGATTAGCTCTAATTCTGAATCAACCACAACTCAAGTCACAGATACAACTTTTACAATGACTGCGATTGGAGATGTTATGTGTCATAATACACAATATTGGGATGCTTATAATAAAGAATCAGATACTTATGATTTTTCTTATGTATTCAAAAATATTAGTCATTACATACAAAATTCAGACATTTCTATTGGAAATTTAGAAACTAGCTTTGCTGGAAAAGACCGTGGTTATAGTAACTATCCAACCTTTAATTCCCCTGATGCATTAGCTTATAATTTGAAAGATATGGGACTTGATATTATTTCAACAGCTGGTAATCATTGCTTAGATATGGGATTCAGTGGACTATCAAGAACTATTGACGTTCTTGATGATGCTGGTATTAAGCACCTTGGAACTTATAAAACCCAAGAAGAACAAGATAAAATTTTAATTCAAGATGTTAAGGGCGTTAAAATAGCATTTATTGATTATACTTACGGAACCAATGGTATTCCCGTTCCTTCTGATAAACCTTTTTCTGTTAATTTGATTGATAAAGATTTAATAACTAAACACATTAATAAAGCAAAATCTGAAGGAGTTGATATGATTGTAGCTTGTATGCATTGGGGAACAGAATATAGAACAACTGCAAACTCTGAACAAGAAGAATTAGCAGATTTCTTATTTCAGAATGGGGTAGATGTAATTTTAGGAAATCATCCTCATGTATTAGAACAAATGGAAAAAAGAACTATTACTTTAGCTGATGGATCTACAAAAGATGGTTTTGTTATTTATGCATGTGGCAATTTTATTTGTGACCAAAATGCCGAAAATACAAGAAACTCTATTATATTAAATTTAACAATAACTAAACATTCAGATGGAAAAATTACAATTGATAAAGCTAATTATATATATGTATAAAGGATCTTCTTCTAAATTAAAAAGAATGAAAATATTAGATATAGAAAAATCAATTAGTGATTACGAAACTGGCACCGACACTTCTATAGGTCAAGCTACATACATAGACCTAAAAAAACAATTAGAAAAAATAAAAAACATTGTAGGTAATGAAATAAATTAATAAACATTATATAAATATACCAGTTAACTTTTATAAAAGCTAACTGGTATATTTTATTTTAACATATCTTTTTTATTTAACCATAAAGTAACTGCTATTGTCATTATAATAGCTATTAAAACCATTATCAAAAATCCCATTGGACTATTTTCAAATGGTAGCTTAACATTCATTCCCCAAAAACTAGAAATCATAGTTGGAACTGCTAAAATAATTGTTATAGATGTTAAAAACTTCATAACCCCATTTAAGTTATTTGAAATAATAGAAGCATATGCATCCATTGTTCCATTTAAAATATTACTATAAATTTGTGCCATTTCAATAGCTTGTCTATTTTCAGTAATAGCATCCTCTAATATTTCTTCATCTTCTTCATAAAGTTTTACTATCTTTCCTCTTAACGTCTTTTCCATTACAATTTCATTTGATTTTAAAGAAGTTGTAAAATATACTAAACTCTTTTCTAAACTTAATAATTTTAATAATTCTTTATTTTGCATTGAATTTTTTAAAATATATTCTGCTATTTCTGTTTCTTTATTTATTTGTTTTAAGTAATTTAAATAATATGATGAATTCAAATATAAAATTTGAAAAATAAATCTTGTTTTTTTATATGTCTGAAAATTTTTTATTTTTCTTTTTTCAAAACTTTCAATTATTTTATTCTTTCTTAATGAAACTGTTAAAAAAAACTCATCTCTAACCACTATCATTCCAAGTGGCATAGTAGTATATATCTCATTTTCTTCTCCTTTTTCACTAATTGGAACATCAACTACAAAAAGTATTGTGTTATCGTCTTCCTCTTTATCAATTCTGGCCTTTTCCTCATAATCTAATGCATCTCTAATAAAATCTTCCTGAATATTTATATTCTCACATACCTTTTTTATTTCATTTTCAGACGGGTTTACTAAATTAATCCATGATCCTTTTTTAAATTCTCTAATTTCTTGAAATTCATTTGTTTCAATATCTGTATTATATATTTTTAGCAAACCTCTCACCTCTTCTATTTTCTTTAATACTATTAATTTTAGACTTCAAAAATAAATTTGTCAATAACATTACTTTTATATGTTTTCAAAAATTATCTATAACTTCTATTTTCTTTTATATTGCACATTTTCATTATATATTCTTTTAATACAGTTACCATTAACTCTTCATTATCTTTATTTTTATTCATAAGTGGAATATCATGTTGTAAACAATATCCTAATTTAGCTGTAATATCCTGATTTTTTCCTTTAATTGGGTATTGTTTTAAATCTGCACAGATACAAACCTTAGGTGATTTTGATAAACTATTGTTTATTCCATTCTTAAATAAATTACAATAAAATGCAGGCATAAATTCTTCCAACATCTTTTGATTATATAATTTTGGTAACTCTTCTTTTAATCTATTCTGTAAATCTTTCGAAATCTTACATCCATCCCCTATAACAACTATATCTGGACAAATATTACCTTTCTCATATTTCATTTCAGAACTGATACCACAACATTCTAAAGCTTCTTTAATGCTTTCTATATTAATTATATTTACTTTATCTTCTAACTTCTCTTTTAATTTATTTGTAAAATGTGGATTTTCCTCAATTATAATTACATCTTTTTTACTTTTCATTTTTTTCCTCTTTTCAATTGAAACTTTTAGAGTTTAATTATACACCAAGATTATGTTTTATGTCAATTAGTTTTTATTAAGTTTATATTGCCGTAAGTTCGAAGAATTTTTTTATAATACAAAAAAAGCGATATAATAATTTATATCGCAAAAGTGGTGCGCCATAGAGGGGTCGAACCTCCGACCGTCAGATTAAGAGTCTGCTGCTCTACCAACTGAGCTAATGGCGCATTTATTTAATTTTGACTTTTAAATTATATTACCTTTTTGATATATTGTCAATATTTTTATAAAAAATAATAAAAAGAGGCGTTCCTATTTGTGGTGGTATCACCTCTTATATTTAGTTCTATTCTTTACTCTCAGTTGTTGGCGTAGTATTTGTTTCCGTTGTTGTTTTATTTCCTGATGGTGTTGTTTCTGGTCGTTTTTCTTCTGTAGTATTTGTAGAACTTTCAACTGATTCAGTTGTTCCCTCTGTTACATTTATTGTTTTATTATTAGCTGACTTTGTTCCTTTAATAATAATTCTTTCCATAGCATCATAAGTATCTCTTGAAAGTAGCTTTGTTGATATTACTTTTCCATTTAACATTTTTGTAATATATGTTTCTGTTTTTAATCCATTTGTACCTTTCTGTTTTACTTTTTCTGTACCCACATCTAAACTCTCATCTTCTACATATCTTACTGAAAATGGAATAGTTGCAACTGTCTTTGTACTAAATTTAAAAGTATATTCATTTTCTTCTTTAATACCATAAATAGATATAGTTGCTATACCATTTTGTGCTGATGCAGAAATTCTTACAGGATATTGTCTTGTATTTTTAAATTTAAAATCAGTTAAACCATATACTACCGTTGCATCTCTTCCTGGTCCTACATATGAAGTAACAAATTGATGGTTTCTTCTTTCTACTATTTCTAAATCTGCTAATAATACAGAATTATAAAGTGTTGATGAAATTTGGCATATTCCTCCTCCAATTCCATCTACTACCTGGCCTCCTGAATATATTTTTCCATTTTTATAACCAGCAGCAGCAGTTCTTGCTCCTAATGCTTTGTTATATGAAAATGTGTCCCCAGATAATATTACTTTTCCATTTATCTTTTGACATGCAATTTTTAAATTAGTTGATCTATCTACATCACTTACATCAAACCTTGTCGTAAAAGTTGCTAATTGATCTGGGAAAGCCTCAGAACCAATTTGACTTATTGTAACTTTAGGTTTAGTAATTTTCAATTTTATTACATATTCTTCTTTTTCTTCTTCTAATAAAGCTTTTGCCTCTTCTACATCAAAATCTATTCCCTCTACTTCTGGATATACAGCAAATGGATTTTTTGTATAATATGCATCTTTTGCTTCTGTATATATCTCTTCATGTATTTTATCAATATCTATACTCTCTGGCTCTTTATTTAATACAGGAATTTCTATTATTTTTTCCTTTAAATTAACATCATTTAATCTTTCTTTTATTTCATTTAATAATTTTTCTGTATCAATTTTAACTCCTGCTTTTCCCTTTGTTATAATTAACTCATCATCTTCAACAGAATAACTAGATTCAACAACTACTCCTGGTAAATTTACTCCTATATCTTCTATATTTTGTTTTGCAACTTCTTCATTTAATGTCATATCTACATTTATATTTTTTTTACATAACAATGTATATAAAATATCATAATTATTAAAAAATATATTATCTTTTCTTCCTACTAAATAAGCATCTTCTATAGCTTTATCTATATTGTAATTAACTTCTAATAATGTTGGATTAAGTGTTGTTTCAAAATCTTCATATTTAATGTCAATTTCTTCTTCCTTTTTTTCTTGATACATTGCCTCAATTTTTCCTTTTGCTTCTTCTTTTGACAATCCTGATACTTCAATTCCTGAAATAGAAACTCCACTTACGATTTTATCATTTCTAATATTAAGCAATGCAAAAATAGTAGATACAACTATTCCTAAAATTACAAGAATCCCAATGATAATTGCTATTAAAATAGAATTTCTTTTTTTATTCGTTTTTTTACTTTTTTCAACTTCCTTATTTTTTTGTTCAGACTTACTAACTTTTTTATCTTCTTCTTTTTTATCTTTATTTTTCTTCTCATCTTTTATTTCTTCGGAAGTCGATATCTTTTCTTCTTTAACTACACTATCTTTCATAAAAATTCCCCTTTTGTTTTTATCTATTTAAATCTTACCATAAACACACTTTTTTTACAATATTTTAACTTTTAATTTTTTTTAATATTTCCTAATCTAATAGTATGTATAAACTATTAAATTATACCTTCCAAAAATTTTTGAAAAATTTTTGAAAAATTTTTGAAAAAACACTTGAACATTGTAGAATTTAATATTATAATGTTGACAGCAAAAGATAAATAAGGAGAGAATTTAAATGGAATTAACAAAAAATATATTCTTCAATACAGATAAATTAGTAGAAAATAGTAAAGTAAAAATCTCATATATAGGAAAACTTTATCAAGATGCTTCAACAGAAGTATCTATTCATTATGGTTTTGGAATAAATTGGGATAATGTAAATGATATACAAATGGTTAAAACAGATTTAGGTTTCCAAGCAGAAATTGATTTGCTAGAAGGAGATACATTTAATTTTTGTTTTAAAAATGAAAATAATAACTGGGATAATAATAATGGTCAAAATTATGTTTTTCCATTAGAAAAAGTTCAAAAAGAATTATTAGTTTTAGAAGATGAACCAGTTTCTTTAGGATCTGCTAGAAAATTAAGAAGATCTTATTTATGGAGTAAAAAAGTTCGTCTAGCAGTTTATAAAATAATTACTTATCTTCCAAAATTAATTTCAGGAAATTATAAAAGAAAAGTAACAGATGCAAACGGATAACCAAAAAACACACTAATATTTAAATATTAGTGTGTTTTTTCTTATTAAGTAATAATCCATCCTCCATTTACTGATATAATCTGACCTGTTGTGAAATTATCCTCAATTAACCATTTAACACATTTTGCAATATCTTGTGGCAAGCCAATTCTACCTAATGGTGTGTCTTCTTCTAATTGTTTCAGTTCTTCCTTACTTAATTGCTCATTCATATCTGTATCTATTGCTCCTGGTGCAATAGAATTTACTCTTATATTAGATGGTCCTAATTCCTTTGCCAAAGCTTTTGTCAATCCATCCATTCCTGCTTTAGAAATAGAATATATAACTTCAAGAGATGCTCCTACCATTCCCCATACTGAAGATATATTTATTATATTTCCATTTTTATTATGTATCATATTTGGTATTACTTCTTGGCACATAACAAATGCAGAATATAAATTATTATTAATAACTCTATTCCAATCACTATCAGTTTCTTCTGTAAACATTTTATATTCACTTATACCAGCATTATTAACTAAAATATCTATTTTTTTATACTTTTCTAAAGTATATTCTACTAATTTCCTTGCATCCTCTCTTTTAGAAATATCTGCCTTAAAGATATCAATATTAATATTTTCTTTTTTTAATTTTTCTTGCAATTCTATAGCCTTTTTTTCTGAATTATTATAATTTGCTATTACTTGTATGTCTTTTTTTGCAAGCATCTTCGCAATTTCTCTACCAATTCCCCTTGATGCTCCTGTTACTATGGCAATTCGTTTCATAAAATTACTCCTTTTTATTTACTTTTTAATATTTTAACATTTTTATTTCGTAATTGCAAAAAAAAAAAGCCAATAATTAAGAGCTTTCTCAAAACTAATGACCTTTAAGATGGAGCCACTTCCCAGATTCGAACTGGGGACCCTCGCATTACAAGTGCGATGCTCTGGCCAGCTGAGCTAAAGTGGCATACTTTATATAAAAATAATTGGTGACCCGTACGGGAATCGAACCCATGTCTCCGCCGTGAAAGGGCGATGTCTTAACCGCTTGACCAACGGGCCTTATATATAAAGAACTAAATAATTTTAATAATTATTTAGTTCTTTTGGTGAGCTATCCGCGACTCGAACGCGGGACAACTTGATTAAAAGTCAAGTGCTCTACCACCTGAGCTAATAGCCCACATAACTGTGATAACCACAACGCTTTTATAGTTTACAACATTTTTTCACAAATGTCAATACATTTGTGAAAAAAAATCGTTTTTTTGTGTATATTATGCATTTAGTTTTTCTAAAACTTCATTTACATCTATTCCATGAACGTCACAAGCTTCTTCTAAAGTCTCCATTTGTGAAGCAGGACAACCCAAACAATGCATTCCTATTTCTAATAATATCTCTGCTTTTTCTGGAGCTTTTTCTAATATTTCTCCTATTCTTGTATCTTTATTAAAATTCATTTTAATTCCTCCTACATAATTTTTATTAATCTTATCTTTGTCAAGTCTAAAAACAACCTAACTTTTATAAATTTTAACATAATTTTTTAAAAAAGTATAGACAAATATAAAAAAATATTGTATTATGGTAAAAATTGTAAGGCGGTGATAATATTTCTAGATTAATAAATGCTTATTTCTTAACCTTTATTATATATCTTTTTATTACTTTATATTCATTATATAGTTTTTTTGATATAATATTATTTCATAACAAGCAAGGTTCTAAATTAGAAATCAAAAAGAAAAACTTTAAATAGAGGAGGTTTTATTTTATCCTTAAACATATAAAAAAAATATTATTTTGTTTTTCATTCTTTATTTTATCCAGTATTCTTACTATAAAAACTTTTTATCCAATTTATATATCTAAAGAAATTATTATTCCTTATGGTATTCATCCTTTTGATATATGTTCAAAAAATCCCGAATTATGGTTATATATAAAAATTATTTATATCTGTATTTTTGTTTTTTCTAATTTTATAATAAGCAATTTCATTTATATTAGAATTCTTTCTAAGATCACAAAAGTTTTTAATTTTTCAACTATAACTTCTAATTCAATTAATAATAAGAAATTCAAAAATCACTCCAAAAATTTTATAAATTCTCTTCATTTATTAATTGGTTTTGATGAAGATAGAAAAACTAATATATATATCCCTGAATCTGGTTTATATCAAAACTTTTTAATTACAGGAACAATTGGCTCTGGTAAAACTTCTAGCGCTATGTATCCCTTTACTCGTCAACTCTTAGAATATAATAGTAACAATTTGGATAAAAAACTCGGAATATTAATATTAGATGCAAAAGGAAACTATTATAATCAAGTAAAAAAATATGCTAAACAATTCAACCTTTTAAATGACTTAATTGTAATAGAATTAAACTCAAATGTTTTTTATAACCCTTTGCATAAACCTAATTTAAAACCTCAAATTTTAGCTAATAGATTAAAAACTATTTTATTATTATTTTCAGAAAACAATACAGAATCTTATTGGCTAGATAAAGCTGAGCAAATTATTTGTGAAGCTATAAAATTGTGTCGACTTTATAATAACGGATATGTTACTTTTCTTGAATTACATAAATTAATAACTAATCCAAATTATTATAATGAAAAAATTCAAATATTAAGAAATTTATTTATTAATTCTAAATTTTCTAAATCCCAAATCTATGAACTAAATGCCTGTTTAGATTTCTTTGAAAAAGAATTTTTTTCTCTCGATAGTAGAACAAAAAACATATTAATTTCTGAAATAACAAGAATAACAAATACATTTATTTCTGATTACGATGTAATGTCTACATTTTGTTCTCCAAAATCTAAATTAACATTTAATACTTTTGATACTGTTTTAGAATCTGGAAAAATCGTAGTCTTAAATATAAATATTTCTGAATATAACATGTTATCTAAAATCATTGCAACATATCTAAAACTGGATTTTCAAACAGAAATTATGACTCGTTTATCAAAGAATATTTCAAAAACATCAGCATTTATTTGTGATGAATATGATAAATTTGCTAGCAAAACAGACGGAGAATTCTTTTCTTTAAGTAGAGAAGCTAAATGTATTAATATCGTTAGTACTCAAAGTTACTCTTCTCTAAAATCTACTTTAAAAGATGATTCTTCCGTAAAGGTCATAATTCAAAATCTAATCAATAAAATTTGGTTTCGCACAGATGATTCTTTCACCATTGAAGATGCTCAAAAACAATTAGGAAAAGAAGAAAAAGAAAAAATTTCTAAAAGCATTTCCGAGAGTGCTAAAGAAACTAAATTTAATTATATTACTAATAGTTTAAACTCTGAAAATTCAAATATATCTGAAACTTTTAGCAGTTATACTCAAAATGATTTTATCTTTGAATCTAATTTCTTTACTCAAAATTTAGAAACATTTACTGCCCTTACATTTTTATCTAATGGAAACAAAATATATCCACCCAAGAAATTAAAAATGTTTCCTTATTTTAAAAAATAATAGTTTTATAAGTTTTCCTATAAAAACTTAAATAAAATAAAGGACTGATTTATTTGAGAAAAAAAATTTTTTATTTTATCTTTACTTTTACTTTTGCTTTTATATTATTAAATTCCCTATCTGTAACATCTCTTGCTTGGGGTAGTCCACAAATAGTAAGTAAAATTAATTCTGCTTTTGAAAACATAGAAAAGTGGATTTTGCAAATATCTACTCCCGCAGCTGCAGTAGCCGTAGGAAGTGGTGTTTTTATGAAAAAATTTAGTTTTGGAGATGAAGAGAAAATTAGAACCGGTAAAAAAATTATAAAAGGATCTTTATTTTCTTATGCATTTATTCTTGCTATTGATTTAATTTTGTCTGCTATTAAATCATTAATTTCTTAAGGAGGATAAATTGGAGGATACTAGTAATATTACACAAACTATTATTAATACTATAAATACTATTTTTGAAAACTTATTTGCTTCTATAGACAATAATTTATATTCACTTTTAGATGAAATAACATTTATTAATTCAGATATTATAAAAGATCAAACATTTGAAAAAATTTTTGGCACATCCACTTCTAATGGTATTTTAATTATTGCTAATTCTTTATTATTAGGATTTATTATATATTATTCTATTAGATACTTAATGTCTCATCTTACTTTTAATAAAGTAGAGAATCCCTTTAGTTTTATTATTAAATTAATTATATTTCGGAATATTTATGAATTTTTCATTTTCTATTTTAACATTATTTTTAGACTTGATTTCTAATATTTCTTTATCTATTAGAACTCTAGGCGAAAATCTTTTTAATCATTCCATCTGTTTTTCTGAATTAATTATTAAAATAAACTCTAATATCTCTATAAATTCAAATTCTATTGATATTTTCTCCATAAACGGAATTATAAAAAGCACTTTAACACTTTCATTAGTAAATTTAGTTTTTTCTTATTCTTTCAGATACATTATGATTAAAATATTTGTACTTTTAGCTCCATTCTCTTTTCTATCTCTTACTTTAGAATCTACTTCTTGGTTCTTTAAATCTTGGCTGAAAAATATATTTTCTTTAATGTTTATTCAAATTATAGTTTCTCTTGTTCTCCTTATATTATTTTCTTTTGATTTTTCTAATTCCAATTTATTTACTAAATTTGTTTATGTAGGTGGGATTTATGCTTTAATAAAAGCTAACACTATTGTACGTGAATTTATCGGAGGTATTTCCACAAATATCTCACAAACTGTGCAAAATTTTTCTAATTTAAGAATGTGAGGAGGTTTTCTATGAAATTTATTTTTCCTAAAAATTATAATTTTAAAAATAAGATATTTGGAATTATTGATTATTCTACTGCATTAGTTAATATTATTTGGTATGCTTTTATTTTTTTATTAATTA
>OHVH01000095.1_pt1 | contig 17569 bp, 11 predicted proteins | sample 1579361 | NCBI WGS metagenome assembly OHVH01 (sample SAMEA3882507, study PRJEB24775) | human gut metagenome | biome: human-associated habitat; feature: intestine environment; material: feces | place: Netherlands | collected 2009/2010
TCAGATTACTACCCGCACCCTGAACAGCTCTGTTTATACTGTAGAGTTTCAGGAGGGAAGCAATATCTTGAAGGCAGACCTCTTGCTTACATTTGATGCCAATGAGAAGTGTACCATCACTTCTCTCACCGATGGTGTTACTGCAACAGGTACTGGTTCTTGGGCTGACGATGCCTTGCTGTCTTGGAACAACAAGTATCGTGACTTGATGGAACTCAATGCTGAGATTACTTTCGCTGGCGGCGTTAAGAAGAATCTCAATGAGAAACTCGTTTGGTGGCGTAGTGGAGTAACCAAGGAGGAGTTCTCTTATACCTATAATAATTAATGATCGCATAAGTTATGAATAAACAAATATTAGTATCTGCACTCGGGGCCATGCTTTTGGCCTCTTGTGCAGACCACTTCGACCAGAATTTCGAGACTGTACGTCCTGGAAAGGAAGCGCAGTATGGTTATCTGGAGCAGTATGATGCCTTGAAGGAATACATCAAGGACCGTCCAAACTTCCACCTCGGAATCGGAACTGCTGTAGATGAATATAACAAGAAGGAGCTGGTGTATGCTTTGACCAACAGCAACTTTAACGAGACTGTAGCCGGCAACGCCATGAAGATGTCTTCTTGTGTTGCTGATGATGGTAGCATGAGATTCGATAATGTGAATATGTTAAGAATGCTACCGATGCAGGCCTTTCTGTTTATGGTCATACCTTGGCTTGGCATGCTCAGCAGCCTAACAAGTATCTGAATGGGCTGATTGCAGATAAGGAGTTACCTCCTGCAGAGGATAATCCTGGTCTTATCATTACAAGTGGCGATCCTAAGGCCAATACCTGGGATTATGAAATCTACTATGATTTGGATGAGCCTCTTAAAGCTGGTAAAACTTACGAGATTTCACTTAATGTAAGGGGAACTAATCCTGGAACGATTGATTTCTGGCCTGGTAAGAAAGATGGTTCTGCTACACAGTATGGAGCAGGTTCATTTACTGTAGCTGAAAGTGCTGTTGACAATAGCTTCCCTTTCACGCCGAATGCGGATATCGATCGTATGCGTTTCTGCTTCGGAAAGATTGGCGGTACTCTCTATTTTGATAATTTTGTATTGAAAGAAAAGGGCTCTGACCATAATATTGCAGTCAACTCTACCTTTGATGAAGATGATATTTCGCATTGGACAAAAGTGCCTTGGGTTGACATATCATATAAAATCGGTAATGTTGCTGGTGCGGCTGCTGTAGATATAGAAAATGAAGTTCATAAGCAAACCTATACTGATGGATCTTTTCCATTCTTTGCTATGGGATGCAAACCACCTGTTGTGAATGGTGCTATCCATTTTGTTCCAACAGGAGATTGGTCTCAGTTCTTTGTTATGCCAGGTGGCGAAAATCATCTTTCTGAGGGTAATTATGTGGTTTATTTGGATATGACTTCTTCCAAGGATGCTAGTGGAGTAGAATTGACTATGCAGAATGGTTGGGGTGGCAGTGCCCAGGCTATTACTGTAAGTGTACCTGTTTCTGCTGGTCGTCAAACCGTAAAACTTCCGATGCCTAATATTGTTGGAGGTGATTATGATATTATCTTGAAACCACAGACAGCAGATGCTACTTTGGATGTACATTCTGTTAAGGTTTGTCAGGTCAAAAAATCCAATACTAAACCTTTGACTGATGAGGAAAAGAAGAAAGCACTTACTCCTGTTTTGCAGAATTGGATTTACGGCATGATGGAAGCTACCGAGGGCAAGGTGAAGGCTTGGGATGTTGTAAACGAGGCCCTTTGTGGTGAAGATAAGGATGGCGATGGTTTCTATGATCTCCAGTCTGCCAAACGTGGTACAGTTTCTGCCGAAGATGCCAAGAATAATTTCTACTGGCAGGATTGCCTGGGTGACCTTGAGTATGTTCGCACTGCTGTAGCTGCAGCTCGCAAGGGCTTTGCTGATGCTGGTGGAAATCCTGAGGAGTTGAAACTCTTCATCAATGATTATAACCTCGAAACTGCTGACGACCAGAAACTCAAGAGTCTGATTCATTGGATCGGCGAGTAGGAGAAGGACGGCGTTACCAAGATTGATGGTATCGGCAGTCAGATGCACGTTACTTGCAGCATGGATCCTGCTAAGCAGAAGGAAAATGAGGAAGCTTACGTGAACATGCTCAACCTGATGGTTGATTCACATAAGTTGGTTCGTATCTCTGAGTTGGATATGGGCTTGGCGGATAAGGACGGCAACCTTGTAAATACTACTGATATGACCGAGGAACAGCACAAGGCAATGCGTGCTTACTACGAGTTTATCGTCAAGAAGTATCTTGAAATTGTTCCTGAGGCTCAGCAGTGGGGTATCTGCCAGTGGTGTGCTACTGACAGTCCAGCCAATAGTGGTTGGCGCAAGGGTGAGCCTACTGGTCTCTGGGATCTCAACTATCTTCGCAAGCATACCTATGCAGGTTTTGCTGCTGGTCTTGGTGCTCCAGAATATTGGAAGGACGCCAAGTAATTACTCTAAAAGACATTAGTTTTAGGTTTTATCATACAAAGATTAACCGAAAAAAATGTTAGTCGTTAAGGTTGGTCGTGTCGTGATGACATGACCAATTTTTTTTATCCAAAAGCATCTTTATAATTGATATTTAACATATAACAAATGAGACGTTTAATAATTATCGCTTCTCTTTTCATGAATCTGTGCCTTCCTATGGGAACACAGGCAAGTAATGGGGGCAATGTAAGCCCCGATCCTAATTTTCAAATTTATCTCTGTTTCGGACAGTCGAACATGGAGGGCAATGCCGCCATTGAAGACATCGACCGGATAGGAGTAAATCCAAGATTCATGGCAATGTATGCCGTGGATGATGAGAAGGCAGGATGGAAAAAAGGACAGTGGCATACCGCTGTCCCTCCCCAGGCTCGTCCTAGTACTGGCCTCACTCCTGTAGATTATTTCGGAAGAAAGATGGTGGATAACCTGCCAGACAGCATCAAGGTGGGAACCATCACCGTGGCTGTGGGCGGCGCCAGCATCGACCTCTTCGACAAGCGTACCTATAAGGCGTATCTGAAGAAGCAGCCCGACTGGATGAAGAACTTCGCTTCCCAGTATAACGGCAATCCATACGCCCGACTCATCGAGCTTGCCAAGATAGCTCAGAAGCAGGGTGTCATCAAGGGTATCCTGCTGCATCAGGGAGAAACCAACAATGGTGATGTCAACTGGCCCAACCGGGTGAAGACCGTGTATAACGATATTCTGAAAGAGTTGCACCTGAAGGCAGAAGATGTACCTTTGCTCGTGGGCGAAACCGTTCAGAAAGACCAGGGCGGCAGCTGCTGGCAGCATATTGCCATTGTGGATGATATCGCCAAGACCATCCCTACCGCTCACGTCATCTCTTCCAAGGGTTGTCCGCAGCGTGGCGATGGTCTGCATTTCATTGCCGAAAGCTATCGCACCATGGGTAAGCGTTATGCCAACATGATGCTCTCACTGCTCGGCATCATTCCGGATGCCAATTATCCGCGTGTGGACAAAGACCATCGTGCCTATGTCAAGCTCCATGCACCGGAAGCAAAGCAGGTTATCTTCGACATCTGCGGAAAGAAGTATCCTATGAAGAAGGATTTCGACGGCGACTGGTATGGTGTTTCAGACCCATTGGTAGTAGGCTTCCACTATTATTTCCTGAATGTAGATGGTGTACAGGTAGTAGATCCTGCCAGCGAAACTTATTTCGGCTGCTGCCGAGAGGCGAGTGGGTTGGAGGTTCCTGAGGGAGCCGAAGGCAACTACTATCGTCCTCAGCAGGGAGTAGCACAGGGTCAGGTTCGTTCGGTATCTTACTATGCTGCATCTCAGGGCAAGTTCCGCAGAGCCATAGTTTATACGCCTGCAGAATATGAAACCAATCTGAGCAAGCGCTATCCAGTGCTCTATCTGCAGCACGGAATGGGCGAGGACGAGACGGGCTGGAGCCATCAGGGCTATATGCAGCACATCATGGACAACCTCATTGCCGAAGGCAAGGCTGAGCCTATGATTGTGGTGATGGAGAGCGGCGATGTAAAGCAGCCTTTCGTGCCACGTCCGGGCAAGGATGTGGATGAGGAGCGCAAGCTCTATGGCGCATCTTTCTACGATGTGATTATCAAGGATCTGATTCCGATGGTAGATAAGAAGTTCCGAACCTATACCGACAGAGAGCATCGTGCGATGGCTGGCTTGTCATGGGGCGGTTGCCAGACTTTCAACACCGTGTTGCCGAACTTGGATAAGTTCTCTGCCCTGGGAACCTTCAGCGGTGCACTTTTCGGTGTAGATGTCAAGACCTGCTTCAACGGCGTCTTTGCCGATGCAGAGAAGTTCAACAGCCAGATAAACTATATGTTCATGGGCTGCGGTTCAGAAGAGAACTTCGGCACGGAGAAGATGGCGAAGGAATTGAAGGACCTGGGCATCAAGCTTGATGTCTATGTTTCACCTGGTACTCATCATGAGTGGCTTACCTGGCGCCGCTGTCTGAAGGAATTTGTGCCACATCTGTTCAAGTAACAAGACTGGAAATCAATAGGATAATATAAAAGAAATCCCGAAACTGCCTGGCAGCTTCGGGATTTCTTTTTGTTATATTTCTAATATCTTATGTTTCTTTTTGTTTTTTTATTATGTTTCGCAAAGTAATTGTAACATGAGAGAAAGTCATTTTACGAAATAAATCTTAATTTTGCAGCGTGCTTTGCAAAAGAATGTTTTTACTGAACACGTACACAATCATAAACTGATAAAATAAATAATTTAATCTATTTTCTTATGAGGAACTTAAGAAAGATTGAAAAGCCGTTAGCGTTGCTATCCTTTCTCTGTTTATTCCCTGCAGGAATGTCGGCTCAGAGTATTGTAAAAGGAGTAGTTACAGACCAAAGTGGTGAACCTGTCATTGGTGCTACAGTGAAGGCTGCTGGCAGCAAGCAAGGTGTGGTTACTGATTTGGATGGTAAGTTCAGCATTGATGCTGCGCCTGATGCAACATTGACGATTACCTATATAGGTATGGAGTCTAAGACCGTAAAAGCTCAGGCTGGTAAAACGCTTACCATTACCTTGAAGGATGATTCTAAAGTTCTGAATGATGTCGTTGTCATCGGTTATGGCGTTCAGAAGAAGAGCGACCTGACAGGTGCAGTTGCATCTATCAAGAGCGATGACATCAAGGGCTTGTCAGCTACTGATGCCGGTGCTGCCCTCCAGGGTAAGGCTGCCGGTGTACAGATTATCAACTCGGGTGGTCCGGGTGAGGCTGCCGATATCCGTATCCGTGGTTATTCTTCCAATAGTGGTAATATCGGTCCGTTGCTCATCGTCGATGGTCTGAAGGTGGATAACATCCAGTATCTGGATCCATCTATGATTGAAAGCATGGAGGTGTTGAAGGATGCCGCTTCTGCTGCCATTTATGGTGCGCAGGCTGGTAATGGTGTCGTTATCATCACAACCAAGACGGGTGCTGCCAATGGCGGTAAGGCACAGATTTCTTATAGCAGCAAGTTCACTATCCAGTCGTTGGGAAAGAAGGCTGATATCTTTGATGCTCCTGAGTATATCGAGTATCACAAGTATTTGGGCGACTTGACCGATGATCTTCTGGCGAAGAACAACTATCAAGGTCAGAACACCAACTGGTATGACGAGGTATTTGAGAACAGTCTGGCTCACCAGCATAGCCTCACCGTGCAGGCAAGCAATGGCAAGGGCCGTTTCCTCGCCAGTCTGAATATCCTCAACAACGATGGTATCGTGAAGGGCAACAATGATACCTACAAGCGCTTCACCGGTCAGATCAATGCTGATTATGATGTTTACAAGTGGTTGAACATTACTACCAATACATCTTTCGAAAAGTGGAAGACCAAGGGCGTGACCAAGGGTTATGGTTCATTGCTGAACTCTGTGGTTTCCATCGACCCGTTGACTCCTGCTTATTATAGTAATGTCGATGATTTGGCTCCTGCCATGATGGCGGCTCTCAAAGCAGGCAAGGCGGTGATGCGAGATCCTAGCCATAAAAATGACTACTATGCTACTTCAAAATATGTAGAGGAAGCAACAGGTAACCCATTGGCTCAGAAAGACCGTCATGACATCATCAATTCCGGTATCAATGTGCGTGGAACCGTGGCTGCCAATCTCAAGCCATTCAAGGGCTTTACCTTTACTTCCCGTCTGGGCTACCGCATTACCCAGAGCAATTACCATAAATTTGAGGCGCCATACTATCTCAATACAATGGCCAACTCAACCAAGTACAACATTGAGGCACGTTCCAACAACGGCTTGTACTATCAGTGGGAAAACTTCGCCAACTATATGAATACATTCGGCAAGCATACAGTGGGTGCGATGGCAGGTATGTCGTTTACCAAGAATCATTGGGACAACAATACCATTGCTTCTGAAGGCGATAACATTCTTTCTGCCTATGAGCCAAACTTCCGCTACATCGACTACTTGCTGGCTGATGCCACCAAGAGCGTGGGCAATGCTCCGAGTGATGCTACCGAGCTTTCTTACTTCGGACGTTTGAGCTACAGCTACGACAACCGTTACTTCCTGCAGGTCAACTTCCGTCGTGATGCCTTCGATACATCCAAGCTTTCCAAGAAGGCTCGTTGGGGTAACTTCCCATCTTTCTCTGCAGGATGGTCTATCAGCAACGAGAAGTTCTTCAAGGATCATATCGATCGTGATGCCGTTTCTTTCCTGAAGCTCCGTGCATCATGGGGTCGCAATGGTAACGTCAATATCCTGAACGGTTATCCATATTCTTCTCCTATTGCACTCAACCAGAGCTTCTATCAGTATAATCCGTCTATCGGTGATGGTAAGCTTGCCTATGGTTCCAAGCCAACTGGTATTGCCAATCCAGACTTGACATGGGAGACATCTGAGCAGGTGGACTTGGGTCTTGATGCTCGTTTCCTTAACGATCGTCTTACCTTGGGTGTTGACTGGTATCGCAAGACTACCAAAGACCTCTTGATTGAGATTGCTCCTCTTCCAGAAATCGGTGTCAACAAGACTGTTGTGAATTCCGGTAAGGTTCTTAACTCTGGTCTTGATATCGAGTTGGGCTGGAGAGACAACATCAAGGACTTCAAGTATGGAGTTACCGTGAATGGTTCTACCTTGAAGAACGAGGTAAAGGAGGTTTCTGCTATGGTAAACCGTCTTACCGAGATAGGTATTGATGGATTCAACAACCAGTTGAAGCCAACCTTCGAGGCAGGTCACTCCGTATGGTATTTCCGTGGTTACAAGTATGCAGGTGTTGCAGAAGATGGCAGTGCCCTCTATTATGACAAGAATGGCAAAGTCACTCCAGCTCCAACCGATGAGGACAAGCAGGATCTGGGTGCAGGTATTCCTAAGTTTACCTATGGTATCACCATCAATCTGGCTTATAAGGGATTCGACTTCTCTGTATTCGGTACAGGTGCAGCAGGCAACAAGATTTACAACCTGATGGTATCTGCCGACCGCCCATTGATTAACGGTATCACCACCTATTGGGAGAATTCATGGAGAGAAGACCGTACCAATGCCAAGTATCCTGATATGAAAAAGGTTGCTACCGACTGGAAGTTCTTCAGCTCTGATGCAGCTATCTTCAGTGGTTCCTACTTCAAGTTCAAGCAGATTCAGCTGGGTTACACTTTGCCAAAGCTCATTACAAGCAAGATTGGCTTGAGCGACCTCCGTGTTTACTGCTCACTGGATGATTTCTTCACCATCACCAACTATCCTGGTGCCGACCCTGAGACTGCTTCCATGAACAATGGTGCATCCCGTGGTTTCGATAATGGTACCTATCCAACTTCCAAGAAGATGGTATTCGGTATCAATGTAACATTCTAACCTTTTAAAACGAAAAGAAATGAAGAAAATATTATTTTCAACCATACTGACACTCGCTGCAGCAGGCACCATGACACTCACCACATCTTGTGAGGATCAGTTGGATATCGAGCAGAAGGGTGTTATCTTACCAGAGAATTTCTATCAGACTGATGCTGATGCCGAGGCTGCCCTGGTTGCAGCTTACGAGGGATTCATGTGTAATGTAGTGGGACGTAATCACGATGGTAATGGTCCTGGCATCTACACTCCTTATAAGATTATCACCAATATGTGTGGTGATGATGTGCTCTATGCCAGTGGTAACTATGGCGACCACGAGTTCAGCGGTATGCTCAATGAGTTCCGTTACGATGCTGAGGCAGAGGTGCCTAAGTTTATGTACACCGGTCTTTATCACTCGGTATATACCTGTAATCTCGTTACTGATCATTTCCAAAAAGCAGCTGATACTCCAGTCAAGAAACGCTGCGTAGCTGAGGCTCGTGTTCTTCGTGCCTTCGACTACTTCCTGCTGGCTAATCTCTGGGATAATCCTCCGTTCGTAGATCACTGTTTGGAAAGAACTGATCTTCCTTATAACTGCAACAAGGATCCTAAGCACCCTATGGACCACAAGCAGCTCATTGAGTGGGTGGCTAAGGAGTGCGAGGAGGCTGCTGCCGACCTCGACGAGCGCAAGGGCACCGATGATAAGGATGGTGCAGTCAAGGTGACCAAGGGCTTTGCATGGGCTCTGGCTGGTAAGGCTTACCTCTTCGCCGCTGAATATGATAAGGCTAAGACAGCTCTCAAGAAGGTAATCGACTCAGGCAACTATGCGCTTGTTCCTGGCGACCGCTATATGGACAACTTCCATATCGAGGGTGATGGCAACGAGGAGAAGGTCTTCGAAATCAACTTCGAGTACAATGCTGGTAAGGGATCATGGGATGGTATGATTCAGCGTTCCAGCTGGATGGAATCTAATGCCTGGAACTGGCGTGCCGCCAGCTTCGTCAAGTCAAGGTCACCACAGAGTGTTTATAGTGGTATTGATGGTTGGGGAGGTCTTGGTGTTCCTCAGTGGTTTGGTGATGAATTCCATGCCAATGATGGTGATTCCTATCGCTTCAAAGCTACTTTGAAGCATATTGATGATGCTGTCTATAAGATGGAATATGCTGACCCTGCATTGAATGCAATGTCGGTAGAAGAGAAGAAGAATAGCAAAGAGGTGGGTATCAACGACCCTGTACAGGGACTCTACGACAACTCATTCTGGTTAGCTTTCAAGCAGGTAATGAGAAAGGCTGATACTGATGGCAATAAATATGGAGACAATATTCGTCTGAACAACTATGTTGTGATGCGTTATGCTGAGGTATTGCTCAATTATGCGGAAGCTTGTCTTCAGACAGGCGATCAGGCTGAAGCTAAGAGATATATCAATATGATTCAGGAGCGCGCCGGTTCAAAGACCATCAGCCAAACAGTAGATATGGATGTACTGAAGAAGGAGAAGTCTTACGAGCTCTGGCTGGAAGGCTGCCGCTGGTTCGACGTGATGCGTTGGAAGGATACCAAGGCTATCGAGCGCCTGAAGAATGTAGGCTCTGACTGTCCTCATTTATTCGATAAGTTGTTCCGTGCACCTAAGGCTGATGACCGCAAGGTTACTTGGGAACATGATGGTGGAGAGGCCAACAGCCGTTTCTATACCGTATCTACCAGTGCTGCCAAGGATGCCGGTTTCGACGTAGGTTTCAAGGAGGGCAAGCATGAGTTCTTCCCTTATCCACAGACCGTGATGGATAAGAATCCTAACCTGGAGCAGAATCCTGGTTGGTAATCATGAAGTTGTTTTAAAATAAAACGTTTTAAGTTTAAAGAACTATAGATTGTTTGACAATTAAGGGGGTGTTTTGAAAAGAAGCACCCCCTTTTTTCTTCTTTAAAGGAATTTGCGTATGAAAACATGGATGTGTGCCTTGATGCTGGCGTTATCGACAGGGGCTTCGGCTCAGAACCCGATTATCAGCGGACAGTATTCTGCTGATCCTACGGCTCGCGTATTCAACGGGAAGGTATATCTTTATCCTTCTCATGACATTCCGAGTCCTATCGAGAAACTGAAGGAATGGTTCTGCATGGCAGATTATCACGTTTTCTCTTCTTCCAATCTTACCGAGTGGCAGGATCATGGAGTCATCGTTTCGCAGGACAAAGTACCTTGGGTACAGGACGGCAGTTATACGATGTGGGCTCCTGACTGTGTAGAGAAAGACGGGAAATATTACTTCTATTTCCCTGCTGCTCCCAAGGGGGAGGAGAAGGGATTCGGAATAGGTGTGGCGGTTGCCGACCATCCGGAAGGACCATTTATGCCGATGTGGAAACCCATAGAGGGTGTGCACGGCATAGATCCTTGTGTGCTGATAGATAAGGACGGACAGGCTTATATCTACTGGGCGGGAGCAGGTTTGCACATGGCTAAGCTGAAACCAAACATGACAGAACTTGCCTCGGAACCAAAACAGGTAGAGGGGTTGCCTGAGGGATTCAAGGAAGGACCATTTGCCTTCGAGCGTAACGGCAAATATTATTTCACCTTCCCTTGGGTACGTGAAAAGGATGGAACCGAAACGCTGGCTTATGCCATGGCTGACCATCCGATGGGACCTTTCACATTCAAGGGCATCATCATGGATGAGTCGCCTACGAAGTGCTGGACCAATCATCATAGCATCGTAGAATATCAGGGACAGTGGTATCTGTTCTATCATCATAATGATTATTCCCCAAAGTTCGACAAGAACCGCTCGGTGCGAATCGACTCTCTGAACTTCAATCCTGACGGAACGATACAGAAGGTGATACCTACGCTAAGAGGTGTGGGATTGACGAAGGCACGTTCGCGCATTCAGATTGACCGTTATTCTGCGCTGCAAGGCAAGGGTATTGGTATTGATTATCTGGATAAAAACAATTGTTTTGCCGGATGGAAGACTCTCTTCTCTAAATCGAATACTGCTCTTATATATAATAAGGTGGATTTTGGTAATGAGAAGGTGGAAGAAATCACCATTCGTGCCAAGTCGGTTAAGGGCGGTGTGCTCGTAGTCAGAGCCGATGGCAAGAAGGGTAATATCATCGCTAAGGTGAAGATTCCGAAGTCGGCAGCCTGGAAGAATGTCCGTGCCCAGGTGCTCCATACTCCTCAGGGCGTTCATGCTCTCCATGTATCCTTGCAGAGTGGAGCCGATGTTGAGGTTGACTGGCTGGGCTTTGATGCGTTGCCTTGGGAAAAGGGAGCTTTTGAAACTCACCAGTATCGCAATCTCTTTGCCGAAATGGGCTATAAGCAGGCTGATATTGACAAGAAGGTGAACGAAGTGTTCAACGATGTATTCTATGGTAAAAACAAGGTTTATTTCGAGGTGGGCGATTCCATGGGATATGTCAGCGATATAAAGAACAGTGATGTGAGAACCGAGGGCATGTCGTATGGAATGATGGCTGCCGTTCAGTTTGATAAGAAGGACATCTTCGACCGCCTCTGGCGATGGAGCAAGAAATACATGCAGCATCAGGAAGGACCTTATAAGGGCTATTTCGCATGGAGTTGCAAGACTGATGGAACGAGAAATGCGCAGGGAGCCGCATCGGATGGTGAACTCTATTTCGTAACTTCGCTCATCTTTGCATCCAACCGATGGGGAAATGATACAGGCATCAACTATCTGAAGGAAGCGCAGAATATTCTGGATAGCAGCATGCAGAAGGCGGGAATGGACCGCACAGCTCCGCTCATCAATCTCGAACATCAGCTCATCACCTTTACGCCCGATCATTGGGGTGGGAAGTTTACCGATCCTTCTTACCATCTCCCTGTCTTTTACGAGGTTTGGGCTAAATGGGCTAACGACGGACGTTCTCAGTTCTGGAAGGAGTGTGCTGAGAAAAGCCGTGAGTTCCTGCATAAGTGCATCAATGAGAAGACGGGCTTGAACCCGGACTATTGCAACTATGATGGCAGTCTGATGAAGACCGGTCGGTTGTTGGGTGATGCTTTCCGTTATGACTCATGGCGAGTGCCTATGAACATAGCGCTCGATTATTCCTGGGCTTGTAAGGATAAGGAGTGGCAGCAGAAATATGCCAATACGCTGCAGAACTTCCTGTATAGTCAGGGCATTGATTCTTTCCTGGACCAGTATAATGTAGATGGAACGATGGTAGAAGATATTCTGCCGGCAGGTACGGCTCCTAAGGCACTCCGCCATTCTATCGGTTTTGTTGCCACTTCGGCTGCGGCTTCATTGGTCAGCAATCATGTAAAGGGCAGGGAATTCGTCAGTCATTTCTGGAATGCCAAGCATAAGCCAGACAAGGAAGGTTTCTTCGATGGCTATTACGACGGACTGTTGCGTCTCTTCGCCTTCATGCATCTGAGTGGCCGTTATCAGATTATCGAACCTCAAAAATAAAAAGAATAGTCTATGTACAACTTTTTTAATAAAATAGTTAGATTGTTTTGTTTATGTGTATTCCTTTTTGGGCATTCCTCTGCGGATGCCCAAAATAGGAATTTACCTGCAGACATCAATCCTTATTTCGGACCAGTCGGCAAGCTGGCAGTCATGCCTAATGCGGCTGGCTTTATTCAGAGATGGTTGCTCTTGGAGCCAATCTCTGTGCCGGTCAAGAGCAATGTCGTTTTTACTGATTCTTATCTGAAGGAGATATTCCATACGCAGTATTTCCCTAAACAGATGGAAATAGTTCCTAAGGATGGAACCGTTGTGAAGGTGGGCAAGGAAAAGCTGAAATGGCATGCGCTGGATAGTAAACTGTTTAATGTGAAGCTCTTCCGTTTCGCTACTTCGTTTAAGAAGCCCAAGTATGGTGTCTTGTTCTGGGCGGTTACCATTATCGATTGCCCTGAGGAGATGAAAGATGTCCGCTTGTCTGTTGGCTCGAATGGTGCTTCCATGTGGTGGCTCAATGGTGAGGAGGCGGTGATGCTCGAAGGCGACCGAAGGATGGTTCGCGATGATGTGGTTTCTAAGAAACTTACCTTGAAGAAAGGTAGAAATATCCTTCGTGGTGCAGTCATCAATGGCCCTGGCATGAGTGACTTCTGTGTCCGAATCATCGACGGACAGGGCAAGCCTGTCAGAAACCTGTCTATTCAAGTGAAGTAGTGCAATCAATAAAGAAAGTTATGAAACAGAACAATATATTTTTCAGATATTTTAGCCCGGTTGCTGTTCAGCAGAAACTTTATGCCGCTGCTTTGGTTGCCTTTTTGTCTTCATCTGCTTACGAGGCAGAAGCCCAGGTTGGCGAACCTTTCATTCATGATCCTTCTACCATTGCTCTGTGTGATGGAAAGTATTATACCTTTGGAACGGGTGAAGGTGGAATCTGGTCGGAGGATGGCTGGACCTGGCAGGGTGGTGCTGTTCGTCCCGGCAGAGGAGCGGCTCCTGATGTGTTGAAGATTGGCGACCGTTATCTTGTAGCCTACAGTGCTACGGGTGGTGGATTGGGAGGCAGTCATCGCGGTGATGTCCTGACGATGTGGAACAAAACGCTCAATCCGAAATCGCCTGATTTCAAATATACTGAACCGGTGGTGGTAGCTTCTTCATTGGATGATGAAGACTGTGATGCCATTGATGCGGGCTTGTTGCTCGACCCTACTACCGGCAGACTCTGGCTCAGCTATGGTACCTATTTCGGGTTTATCCGTCTGGTAGAACTTGATCCGAAGACAGGTAAGCGGATGGAGGGCAACGAACCCGTCAATATCGCCATCGACTGCGAAGCTACTGATTTGATTTACCGCAACGGCTGGTATTATCTTCTCGGCACTCATGGCACCTGTTGCGATGGTCCTAATTCTACCTACAATATCGTGGTGGGACGTTCGCGAAAGATAACCGGTCCATACGTAGATAATGTGGGCAGAGAGATGTTGCAGGGCGGTGGAAAGATGGTGATTGCAGCCAATAATCTGAAGACGGGTCCCGGTCACTTCGGACGCTATATCGAGGAAGAGGGTGTAGAAAAGATGTCATTCCACTATGAGTCTGATTTCAGACAGGGAGGACGAAGCGTGTTGGCTATCCGTCCTTTGTTGTGGAAGAACGACTGGCCTGTGGCTGGTGATGAATTTCATGCCGGAACCTACGAGATAGAATCGGAACGAAGAGGCTATGCCCTGGAGATTGCCGTAGATTTCGTGAGAATGCAACGTGATATCGAACCTTTCTGGATCAAGCCGACCAAGCCTCTGAAGAATATCGAACCTCAGACCTTGAAGGAGGTAGAGGCAGAATGGCCTAAGGGAGAAGTAAAGGTAAGAATGAACGATTACATGTTCCGTCCTCATCAGAAGTGGAGTATCATGCCTGCCGGAAAGGGTGGTTATCTGGGTGGTCCTTATTATAAGATCTGCATAGAAGGCACTACTCGCTATCTTACCGCAACCGCTCAGCATGATGTCATTGCCAAACCTGAGTTTACGGGTGAAGATGCCCAGCTTTGGCGCATCGAGCAGCTCACCGATGGTACCTATCGCATCATGCCGAAGGCTGTGCCAGGCACAGAAGAGAAACTGGCATTGGTTTCACTCGGCGACTGTACCCCAGGTCTGGCTCCTTTCGATTTCAACAGCGATAATTCTAAATGGAATTTCAGACAACAATAAATTCATAATGAATCCCAATTTAATATACTAATAGCTTAATAGTAATTACAATGAACAAGAAAGTTATATACGCAGCTTTGATGATTGTGCTGACTATGTCATCCGGCAATGCTTCTGCACAGCAGTTTCCTTATCAGAATCCAGCCCTCTCGGCTCATGAGAGAGCGGTTGATTTATGTGGTCGTCTCACTTTGGAAGAGAAAGCTTCTCTGATGCTGGATGATTCGCCGGCTATTCCGCGATTGGGAATCAAGAGATTCCAGTGGTGGAGCGAAGCACTGCATGGTGTGGCGAACATGGGAGATGTAACCGTCTTTCCGGAACCTATCGGAATGGCAGCTTCGTTTAACGACAGAATGGTGTATAGAGTCTTTGATGCAACATCTGATGAGATGCGTGCCAAATGGAATGAACTGCAGCAGAAGGGGGGAGATGTAACCCGTTTCCATGCTTTGTCTGTCTGGACTCCAAACGTGAATATCTTCCGTGATCCTCGCTGGGGACGTGGACAGGAAACCTATGGTGAGGATCCTTATCTTACCAGTAGGATGGGATGTGCCGTGGTGCGCGGATTGCAGGGACCTGAAGATACGAAATACCGCAAACTCTGGGCTTGTGCCAAGCACTATGCAATTCATAGCGGACCAGAATGGGCTCGCCATACAGATAATATTACCGATGTTACACCGCGCGACCTTTGGGAAACTTATATGCCTGCCTTCAAATCACTGGTGCAGGATGCCAAGGTGCGTGAGGTGATGTGTGCCTATCAGCGTTGGGATGATGAACCATGCTGCGGCAGTACCCGCCTTTTGCAGCAGATTCTCAGGGATGAGTGGGGATTCAAGTACCTGGTAGTTTCCGACTGTGGCGCTGTTACTGATTTCTGGGAGAACCATAAGGTTTCGAGCAATGCCAGAAATGCAGCAGCTAAGGGTGTATTGGCTGGAACCGATGTAGAATGTGGATTTAATTATGTATATAAATCGGTGCCTGAGGCTGTGAAGTATGGTGCCTTGACTGAAGAAGAAGTTGATAAGCATGTGATTCGTCTGCTCGAAGGTCGTTTCGACTTGGGTGAGATGGATGACAACAAGATAGTATCATGGTCGAAGATTCCAGTATCTGTGCTTTGCAGCAAGGCGCATCGCCAGCTCTCGCTCGATATGGCTCTGCAGACCATGACGCTGCTCCAAAACAAGAATGAAGTATTGCCTCTCGATAAAAAGGTAAAGAAGATTGCTTTCATCGGACCAAATGTGGATAACGAACCGATGATGTGGGGAAACTATAATGGTACTCCACGACAGACAATTACCATCCTGGATGGTATCAAGAGTCGTTTGAAGAAAAACCAGGTCGTCACCTTTAAAGGGTGCGACCTGGTGAACGACCAGACTTTGGATTCTTACTTCGACCAGTGTAGCATGGATGGCAAGATGGGCTTTAAGGGCACTTTCTGGAACAATCGTGAGATGAACGGTAAGCCTGTTACCATCACCCAGGAAAAGAATCCTGTGCAGGTAACTACCTATGGTCAGCATGCCTTTGCTCCAAACGTGAAGCTCACAGGATTTTCTGCCAAGTATGAAACCGTATTCCGTCCTAAGCAGAACGCCAAGGTATTGCTCGATGTGGCTGCCTGCGGTCATTATGAGGTTTATCTGAATGGTGAGAAAAAGTCAGAGAAGAGCGATTGGCGTACTGCGCAATCTCGTATTGAGTTTGATGGCGAGAAAGGTAAGGAGTATAAGATAGAAATACGATATGCAGAGATGCCTAATTATAATGCAAATATGAAAATCAATATCGGTCATGAGAATCCTATCGACTATCAGGCTTCGCTCAAGCAGTTGAAGGATTGCGAGACAGTAGTCTTCGTAGGTGGCATCTCTCCGCAGTTGGAAGGTGAGGAAATGCCTATCGAGCTTTCTGGCTTCAAGGGTGGTGACCGCACCAACATCGAATTGCCTAAGGTTCAGCGCAATTTCCTGAAGGCTTTGAAGGAGGCGGGCAAAAAGGTTGTCTTTGTCAACTGCTCGGGTTCGGCTATCGCCTTGACTCCAGAGACAGAGAGTTGCGATGCCATTCTCCAGGCCTGGTATCCTGGTCAGGAAGGTGGTGAGGCTGTGGCTCGTGTACTCTTTGGAGAGTACAATCCTGCCGGCAAGTTGCCTATTACGTTCTATAAGAATTCAGAGCAGTTGCCTGATTTCAAGGATTACAGCATGAAGGGCAGAACCTATCGTTATATGAACGATGCGCTCTTCCCATTCGGTTATGGTTTAAGCTACACTTCTTTCCGTATGGGCGATGCTACCCTTTCCAACTCTATCCTGAAGAAGGGTGAGAAGATTACGCTGAAGGTACCGGTAAGTAATGTTGGCAAGAAAGATGGAACCGAGATTGTGCAGGTGTATGTGAAGGATCCAACTGATGCTGATGGACCATTGAAGAGCTTGAAGGCTTTCGAGAGAGTGGAGGTGAAGGCAGGAAAGACTGCTGAGGCTGTCATCACCCTGGACAGCAAGAACTTCGAACTCTTCGATGCTGCCACCAATACCATGCGTGCCAAGGCAGGAAAGTATGAGGTTTATTACGGCAGCAGTTCGGCTGATAAGGACTTGAAGAAGATAATGGTAAATTATGAATATTAAGAAAAATCTGACTAAGAAGGCAGGCTTGAAAGTATTGTAAATTGAAAGAACTTTAAGTATCATGTTGTTTCTTTGTGCCTTGGCCATTTCAGTCAAGGCACAAAGTCCTACTCAAAACTATGTGCTGAGTAAGGACGTGCTTGACGTCGATGGAACTCACGCCATAACGACTGTTACGTATTATGATGGTTTGGGGTAAGAATTCTTTAATGAGCTTGTTAAAGGGGAAAATTAAATTATCGAAGGCAATTTATCAACTTAGACCATTAGAATAATAAAAAATTTAATTG
>OHVH01000099.1_pt1 | contig 17277 bp, 22 predicted proteins | sample 1579361 | NCBI WGS metagenome assembly OHVH01 (sample SAMEA3882507, study PRJEB24775) | human gut metagenome | biome: human-associated habitat; feature: intestine environment; material: feces | place: Netherlands | collected 2009/2010
CCCAATGTGTAGTTACCACGGCCATCGAACTTGCTCTCAATACCCTTGAAGTCGCGGATACGAGGAAGAGAAACACGAACGAGCTTCTCCAAGAACTCGTACATACGCTCACGACGCAATGTTACCATAACACCGATAGGCATCTTCTTACGAAGCTTGAAGTTTGCAATATCCTTTTTAGAATATGTAGCAACAGCCTTCTGACCGGTGATAGCAGTAATCTCATTGATTGCTACATCAACAATCTTCTTGTCCTGTGTAGCGTCACCGAGACCCTGGTTGATGACAATCTTCTTCAAAACTGGAATCTCCATTGCTGAAGAATAGTTGAACTGCTTCTGAAGAGCAGGAGCGATTGTCTCCTTATATACTTTCTTTAACTGTGCTGTATCCATTACTTGATTTCCTCCCCTGACTTTTTAGCGATGCGAACAACGTTTTTACCCTCATGCTTAATAGCAACGCGAGTAGCCTTGCCACTCTTAGGATCGATCAAACTCAAATTTGAGATATGAATAGGAGCCTCCTGCTTTACGATGCCTCCCTGAGGATTCTGTGCAGATGGCTTAGTGCTCTTAGATACCATGTGCACACCCTCTACGATGGCACGGTTCTCGTCAACGAGGACCTTGAGCACCTTACCTGTCTTGCCCTTATCAGCACCGGCAATAACGATAACGGTATCGTCTTTCTTAATATGTAACTTACTCATTACTTTATACTTTTAAAATATTAAAGAACCTCAGGTGCCAAAGAAACGACTTTCATATTTACTGCACGAAGCTCACGAGCAACAGGGCCGAAGATACGGCTACCACGAAGCTCACCTGCATTGTTGAGCAATACACAAGCGTTATCGTCGAAACGGATATATGAACCGTCTGCACGACGAATCTCCTTCTTTGTGCGAACAATCAAAGCCTTTGATACTGCACCCTTCTTCAAATCACTTGATGGGATAACGTTCTTGACAGCAACGACAATCACGTCACCAACGCTAGCGTAACGACGGCCTGTACCACCGAGAACTCGAATGCAAAGAGCCTCGCGAGCACCGCTGTTATCACATACTGTAAGTCTTGATTCTGCCTGTATCATAATTACTTAGCTTTTTCTACAATTTGTACTAATCTCCATCTCTTTGTCTTAGACAGAGGACGAGTCTCCATGATCATAACTGTATCACCTACGTTAGCCTCATTGTTCTCGTCATGTGCATGGTACTTCTTTGTCTTCTGGACAAACTTACCATAAATAGGGTGCATCTCCTTGAACTTAGCTGCAATAACAATGGTTTTATCCATCTTGTTGCTGATAACAACACCCTGTCTTACTTTTCTTAAATTTCTTGTTTCCATCTGGACCATTATTATTTGTTAAGTTCTCTCTGACGAAGTTCTGTTTTCATACGTGCGATATCACGACGAGCAACCTTAATCTCTGATGGATTCTCAAGTGGAGTTACGTTGTGGTTGATCTTCTTCTTGTTCAAAGCGTCAACTGCTGCCTCCAGCTTCTCAACCAATTCCTTGGTCTCGATATTTTTAATTTCTGCAATCTTCATAATTAAGCGTTTTTATCGTAATCACGTCTAACAATAAACTTAGTCTTCACAGGAAGCTTCTGAGCGCAAAGACGGAGTCCCTCCTTTGCAATGTCGAAGCTTACACCCTCTACTTCGAAGAGAATACGACCTGGTGTAACAGGTGCAACCCATCCTGCTGGATCACCCTTACCTTTACCCATTCGGACATCGGCTGGCTTACGAGTGATTGGCTTATCAGGGAAAATGCGAATCCAGACCTGACCCTGACGGTTCATGTAGCGGTTCAATGCCACACGAGCTGCCTCAATCTGACGGCTATCGATCCACTTTGACTCAAGAGTCTTGATGCCGAAAGAACCGAATGCCAATTGTGTACCTCTGTGAGCGTTGCCCTTATTGCCACGACCATCTTGAGGTCTTCTATATTTTACTCTTTTTGGCTGTAACATGATAGCTTTCTAAAATTTAACGGTTATTGTTTCTTTTACGATTACCACCACGGTTGTTAGAGCGGCCGTTACCACGGTTGTTGCTCTTGTTGTCCTGTGAGAAGTTTGGAGTAAGATCAGCCTTACCATAAACCTCACCACGGCAAATCCATACCTTGATGCCAAGCAAACCTACCTTGGTAAGTGCCTCGCACTGGCAGTAGTCGATGTCTGCACGGAATGTATGGAGAGGTGTACGACCTTCCTTGTACATTTCCTTACGTGCCATTTCAGCACCGTTCAGACGACCTGTAATCTGCACCTTGATACCCTCGGCACCAGCACGCATTGTGTTGGCAACAGCCATCTTGATAGCACGACGATAAGCAATCATGTGCTCAATCTGGCTTGCGATATTCTTACCTACGATAGTAGCATCAAGTTCAGGCTTCTTAACCTCGAAGATGTTGATCTGAATATCTTTCTTATAAAGCTTCTTCAACTCTTCCTTCAACTTATCTACATCCTGACCACCTTTACCAATGACAAAACCTGGACGGGCTGTGCAAATAGTAATGGTAACAAGCTTCAATGTACGTTCGATAACGATACGAGAAACACTTGCCTTTGCAAGACGCTCGTTAAGATACTTACGGATTTTCTGATCCTCAACGAGGTTGTCACCGAAGTTCTTACCACCGAACCAATTTGAATCCCAACCACGGATAATACCAAGTCGGTTACTAATCGGATTAACTTTCTGTCCCATTCTACTTATTATTTTTCATCATTAGTTTTTGCATCTACAAAAAGAGTTACATGGTTAGAACGCTTACGGATTCTATAACCACGACCCTGTGGTGCAGGTCTCATACGTTTCATTGTAACGCCTTCGTCAACGAAGACCTTACTGATATAAAGCTCACCGTCTTCAGCCTTGCGATCATTCTTAGCTTCCCAGTTTGCGATAGCTGAACGAAGTAATTTCTCAACGTCAGCAGATGCCTGCTTCTTAGAGAAGCGAAGTACTCCGAGTGCACGGTTAACCTCCATACCACGAATCATGTCTACTACATAGCGCATCTTACGTGGAGAAGAAGGAACGCCTACCAACTTAGCGAAGTACAAGTTTTTACGGGCTTCTTTCAATTTCTCAGCCGCAATATGTTTTCTTGCTCCCATTATTTACTTAAATTTTTAAATGGTTTAACCCTTAGCTTACTTTCTGTTACCAGAGTGACCGCCAAAGCGACGTGTTGGAGCGAACTCTCCAAGCTTGTGGCCAACCATATTCTCTGTAACATAAACAGGGATAAATTTATTACCGTTATGAACTGCAACAGTATGTCCTACGAAATCAGGAGATATCATTGAAGCTCTAGCCCATGTCTTAACAACATTCTTCTTGCCACTCTCGTTCATAGCGAGAATCTTCTTCTCGAGAGAAACGTTGATGTATGGACCTTTTTTAAGTGAACGACTCATAATTTACTCTTTATTTTTTGTTAGCTCTTTCGATAATATACTTGTTAGAAAGCTTCTTAGGTGCGCGAGTCTTAAGACCCTTAGCGTACAAGCCCTTACGTGAACGTGGGTGACCACCACTCTGGCGACCTTCACCACCACCCATTGGGTGATCAACAGGGTTCATAACAACACCACGGTTGTGAGGACGACGACCCAACCAGCGTGAACGACCAGCCTTACCAGACTGCTCAAGTGCGTGGTCTGAGTTACCAACACTACCAACTGTAGCCTTACAAGCACTCAAAATCTGGCGTGTTTCACCAGAAGGGAGCTTAATTACACAATAACTGCCCTCACGAGAAGTCAACTGAGCAAAATTACCAGCCGAACGAACCAACAAAGCACCCTGACCAGGACGCAACTCGATGTTGTGGATCACTGTACCTACAGGGATGTTTGCCAAAGGAAGACAGTTACCAATCTCAGGAGCAGCTTCTGCACCTGACATCAAAGTAGCGCCTACCTGAAGTCCGTTAGGAGCAATAATGTAACGTTTTTCACCATCAGCGTAGTAAAGCAACGCGATACGAGCCGAACGGTTTGGATCGTACTCGATTGTCTTAACAACTGCTGGAACACCATCTTTCTCACGTTTGAAGTCGATTAAACGATACTTCTGCTTGTGACCACCGCCAATGTAGCGAACGGTCATCTTACCGGTGTTGTTTCGACCGCCGGTAGAACGCTTACCGTAAACGAGAGACTTCTCTGGCACGGATGCAGTAATATCCTCGAACGTGCCAATAACCTTGTGTCTTTGACCCGGAGTAACCGGTTTTAATTTACGTACTGCCATTTTTTATTTTAAATATTGCTGTAAAAATCAATTGTATCGCCCTCCTTCAGAGTAACGATTGCCTTCTTGAACGCATTCTTCTGACCCTTAACAAGACCTGCCTTTGTGTAACGTGCAGAACGCTTGCCGGCATAACGAATTGTGTTCACATCAACTACTGTAACATTATACAGACTCTCAACTTCCTTCTTAATCTCGAGCTTATTAGCCTCAGGACGAACAACGAAGCCATAGCGGTTAGGCTGCTTGTCTGTAATCTTGGTCATCTTCTCAGTAACCAATGGTTTGATAATAAATGCCATATTCTAATATCTCCTTTTTACTTTGTTAAGATCTGGTCGATAGTCTCAAGCGACTTCTCAGTAATCACTACTACATCAGCGTTCAAAACTTTGTACGAATTGACGTTAGATGCGAGGATAACCTCAGCGCGCTGTAAGTTACGTGCAGACAAATATACGTTTTTATTTGATTCTGGCAAAACGAAGAGTACCTTTTTGCCCTCGATTTTAAGATTCTTAAGAACACTTAAGAATTCTTTAGTCTTTGGAGCCTCAAAAGTGAAATCTTCCAACATCACGATTGCGCTCTCCTGTGCCTTATAAGACAATGCAGACTTACGAGCAAGAATCTTTACCTTCTTGTTGAGCTTGAAGCGGTAATCACGTGGTTTAGGACCAAAAACGCGAGCACCACCTACGAGTACAGGTGAGTTAATATCACCACGGCGAGCACCGCCGCCGCCCTTCTGACGACCAAGCTTACGAGTAGAACCGCTCATCTCGCTTCTCTCCTTAGACTTAGCTGTACCCTGACGCTGGTTAGCGAGATACTGCTTTACGTCGAGATAGAGAACGTGATCGTTAGGCTCAATGCCGAAGACTGCATCATTAAGAGCTACCTTGCGGCCGGTCTCCTGACCTTTGATATCTAATACGCTAACTTCCATTATTTCTCAATTAAAACAGTTGAACCTTTGCATCCAGCGAAAGAACCCTTAACGATAAGGAGATTCTGCTCTGGAATTACCTTTAACACCTGAAGGTTCTGAGTAGTAACTCTGTCACCTCCCATTTGGCCGCCCATGCGCATACCCTTGAATACCTTTGCAGGGTAAGAACATGCACCAATAGATCCCGGCTTGCGAGCGCGGTCATCCTGACCATGAGTAGACTGACCTACACCACCGAATCCGTGACGCTTAACAACGCCCTGGAAGCCTTTACCCTTTGATGTACCAATTACGTCAACGAACTTGCAGCCGTTGAAGATATCAACTGTAATGGTGTCACCGAGGTTGTACTCCTCATCAAACTTGAACTCGGCCAAGTGCTTCTTAGGTGTTGTGCCTGCCTTCTTGAAGATTCCCATCATAGGCTGAGAAGTGCGATTCTCCTTAGCCTCGCCGAAACCTAACTGATAAGCCTTGTAACCATCCTTCTCTACGGTCTTAACCTGGGTTACAACACAAGGACCTACTTCGATAACAGTGCACGGAATATTCTTACCGTCGGCACTGAAAACGGATGTCATTCCGATTTTTCTTCCAATTAATCCTGGCATTTCAATTTAATTTTTAATAATTAGACTTTGATTTCTACTTCTACACCACTTGGCAATTCAAGCTTCATCAAGGCATCAACGGTCTTAGCTGTTGAGCTGTAAATGTCGATGAGACGCTTGAAATCTGAGAGCTGGAACTGCTCGCGAGACTTCTTGTTAACGAAAGTACTGCGGTTTACAGTAAAAATACGCTTGTGTGTTGGCAATGGAATAGGACCGCTAACGATAGCGCCTGTTGCCTTAACAGCCTTCACAATCTTCTCAGCTGACTTGTCAACCAACTGGTGGTCGTAAGACTTCAGCTTAATTCTGATTTTCTGACTCATTTTTAAAATTAAGTTATTATTAATATGAATTATTTTAGTCTAATGGAAGAAGAGGTACGCTGCTTAAGAGTCATTCGCTAAGCAGCGCCTCATCTTACCGTTATTTCTTTTTTATTAAAGGAGTTCTGCGTGACCCTTAACCTCCTCCAACACTGCCTTAGCGATTGCTGAAGAGAGAGGTGCGTGGTGATCATACTCCATAGAGCTTGTTGCACGACCTGAAGTGATAGTACGCAAAGCTGTTACATAACCGAACATCTCAGCCAATGGAACCATAGCCTTTACGATGCGAGCACCGCTACGGCCTTCCTCCATACCCTGAACGAGACCACGGCGCTTGTTCAAGTCACCGATTACATCACCCATGTTCTCTTCTGGAGTAACAACCTCTACCTTCATGATAGGCTCCATCAAAACAGGACCTGCCTTAGGGCAAAGTACCTTGAATGCCTGATGTGCTACCAACTCGAATGACAACTGGTCAGAGTCAACTGGGTGGAAGCTACCATCGGTCAAAGTTACCTTCAAACCTGTCATTGGGAAGCCACCGAGTACACCATTTGACAAGCAGTCAGCGAAGCCCTTCTGTACTGATGGGATGAATTCCTTAGGAACGTTACCACCCTTAACCTCGTTGATGAACTGCAAGTCGCCCTCCTTGTAATCCTCGTCCTTAGGACCGATGGTTACATCGATACAAGCGAACTTACCACGACCACCAGACTGCTTCTTGTAAGTCTCACGGCTCTGAGCTGTCTTAGTGATAGCCTCCTTATAGTTAACCTGAGGCTTACCCTGGTTACACTCAACCTTGAACTCACGCTTCAAACGGTCGATGATGATATCCAAGTGGAGCTCACCCATACCAGAGATGATAGTCTGACCGCTCTGCTCGTCAGTACGAACTGTGAAGGTTGGATCCTCCTCAGCCAACTTAGCGAGACCATTATCCATCTTAGCGATGTCTGCCTGGCTCTTTGGCTCAACTGCGATAGAAATCACAGTATCAGGGAATGTCATAGACTCCAATACGATTGGGTGATCCTCATCACAGAGTGTATCACCTGTACGGATATCCTTGAAACCTACACCTGCACCGATATCACCAGCATCGATAGACTCCATTGGAATCTCCTGCTTAGAGTTCATCTGGAACAGACGGCTGATACGCTCGCGCTTGCCAGAACGTGGGTTGTAAACATAAGAACCAGCAACAACCTTACCTGAGTAAACACGGAAGAATACCAAGCGGCCCATGAATGGGTCGGTAGCAATCTTAAATGCGAGAGCAGATGTTGGCTCATCCTCAGATGGCTTACGATCCTCTTCCTCCTCAGTATCAGGGTTAGTACCGATGATATTTGGAGTATCCATTGGTGAAGGCAAGAATGCACATACATAGTCGAGCAATGGCTGAACACCCTTGTTCTTGTATGAAGAACCGAGCAACATTGGGCAGCACTCCATAGCACAGCAACCCTTGCGGATAGCAGCGAGGATCTTCTCCTCTGGAATATCCTTACCATCGAGGTAAAGCTCCATAACCTCGTCATCGAAGTTAGCAGCACCCTCGAGGAGCTTATCACGCCACTCAGCAGCTTCGTCAGCCAAGTCAGCAGGAATTTCCTCTACGTCATACTCAGCACCCATAGTCTCATCGTGCCAGAGAATAGCCTTCATCTTGATCAGGTCAACTACACCCTTGAAGTTCTCCTCAGCACCAATAGGAATCTGAATAGCAATTGGATTAGCACCCAAGATATCCTTCATCTGCTGTACTGTCTCGAAGAAGTTTGCACCAGAACGGTCCATCTTGTTTACATAACCGATACGAGGTACATTATACTTATCAGCCTGACGCCATACAGTCTCAGACTGTGGCTGAACACCATCAGCTGCAGAATATGTAGCAACAGCACCATCGAGTACACGGAGTGAACGCTCAACCTCAGCAGTGAAGTCAACGTGTCCCGGAGTATCGATCAAGTTGATCTTATAAGACTTACCGAGATAGTTCCAGTTACAAGTTGTAGCTGCAGAAGTGATAGTAATACCACGCTCCTGCTCCTGGGCCATCCAGTCCATTGTAGCAGCACCATCGTGTACCTCACCGATCTTATGAGTCTTACCTGTATAGAACAAGATACGCTCAGATGTTGTTGTCTTACCGGCATCGATGTGCGCCATGATACCGATGTTACGTGTCAAATGTAAATCGCGATTTGCCATTTTCTTTTAACTATATTATATATTAAATTAGAATCTAAAGTGAGCAAATGCACGGTTAGCCTCAGCCATACGATGCATATCCTCCTTGCGCTTGAATGCGCCACCCTGGTTGTTGTAAGCATCCATAATCTCTGCAGCGAGCTTATCTGCCATAGTCTTACCACCACGCTTGCGAGCGAAGATAATAAGATTCTTCATAGAGATACTCTCCTTGCGATCAGGACGAATTTCTGTAGGAACCTGGAAGGTTGCACCACCAATACGGCGGCTCTTAACCTCAACCTGTGGAGTAATATTGTCGAGAGCCTGCTTCCAAATCTCAAGTGCAGACTTCTCCTCGTTAGCCATCTTAGCCTTTACGGTATCGAGTGCATTGTAGAAAATCTCATAAGATGTATTCTTCTTACCATCATACATCAAATGATTTACGAATTTAGAGACCTTCTGGTCATTGAAGACTGGATCTGGGAGGATCACTCTCTTCTTTGGTTTTGCTTTTCTCATTTTTTAATCGAAAAAATTTAAATTCTGCATGGGGCTGTATATCGTTCTTCAACACTCGCACCCGAGTATTTACTCAACCTGTTACTTCTCCAGCAAAACGTTTAATAAAATAATCTTTTTACCTAAACTCTCGACCTTCTCCGACCGTGAGTTTTCGGATTTCTTTTAATTTTGTCCGGATTAGAATTACTTCTTTGCCTTTGGACGCTTAGCACCGTACTTAGAACGACGCTGTGTGCGGTTTGCAACACCTGCGGTATCAAGAGTACCACGAACGATGTGATAACGTACACCTGGGAGGTCCTTAACACGACCACCGCGTACGAGCACGATGCTGTGCTCCTGCAGGTTGTGGCCTTCGCCCGGGATGTATGCGGTGACTTCCACACCGGAGCTCAGGCGCACACGGGCGACCTTACGCAGTGCCGAGTTCGGCTTCTTCGGGGTGGTGGTGTAAACACGGGTGCACACGCCACGACGCAGCGGGCTTCCCTTCAGTGCCAAAGTCTTGGACTTCTTCGGCTTTGCCTGACGTCCCTTACGGACGAGCTGTTCAATAGTAGGCAACTTGAATTCTCCGATTCAGTGGTTTCTCTTGTTTTCGTGTGACCGCCGCACTGCACCCACACTCCACGACACTGAATCGTAAAGATAGCCACAGTCCACCGGCCCGATGGCCCGTCCCTCTCTCACCGCCGCATTGCTGCGCGTGATGCAATCGAGTTCCGGGATATCCCAACCCGCACGCCTGTTACATAAGGCATGCCGTTGGCACACACGAATTACCAGTATACGGGTCTGCCGGACAATGCTGGATAATCGTGTCGCGACAGCAACGGCCGTTATACGAAGAGTGGCTCCGACGCCATCCTGACATCGGAGCCACTCTCCCACGCGCCACCTTGCGCGCATCGCTTCAAACCTCTGAGTCTTTTCATAACCCCATGCGGCCCGGCGCCCTCGCCGTACTGCCTATGCCGCCATCTCGAATCGCTATATTCGGTTGTTCTTCAGTTATATCTTGAAGGCGTTGCGCATGGGCCTCACGGCCATCGGCGCCTCATTGCGACCTGACGAATTCTCGACCGATCTGCAACTCCGGCCTTCACCTTTAGTATACCGCAAACGAACATATGACACGGGGCAAAACACCCCTAAATCCCAATATTTTCAATACTTAACCGAACTTCAGCGCAAAGCAACACAATCTAACATCGCCATGGAAAAACAGGTCAAAACAGAACAGCCTCTGAACCGTTCTGTACGGTTCAGAGGCTGCCTGACCGATGCCACGAATCACATTCAGGCGTTGACCGTTTCCTCGGACTCATCCTTGACGGCGTCCCCGGCTTCCGAAGCCTTGGCCGCGGAACCCTTCTCGCCATTGTCGGAATCCGGGTGGATCTGATGCTTGTCATCGTGCTCGCGCCACCAGCTGGACAGCACCGAACCGGAGATGTTGTGCCATACGCTGAAGAAGGTGGACGGCACGGCGGCAAGCGGGTTGGACGCGAAGGAGCTCAAGGCCAACGTGGCGCCCAAAGCGGAATCCTGCATGCCGACCTCGAAGGTGATGGCCTTCTGCTGCGCGTAGCGGAAGCCCTTCGGATACACCTTGTACATGAGCTTGGAGAAGCCGAAGCCCAGCGCGTAGCCGCACAGGTTGTGCAGGATGACCACCGGGATGGCAAGCAGCGAGGATGCCACGAACAGCTTCGGACCATTGGCGGCGACCACGACGCCGATGATGAGCAGGATGGCGACCTGGGACACGATCGGCAGCGCCACCGTGACCTTCTCGATCTTCTCCTTGAAGATGGCGTGGCAGATCACACCGAGCGCGATCGGGAACAGCACCACCTTGACCGCGTTGAGGAACAGGGACTCGACCGGCACGGTCACATACTGGGAGGCGAGCCACTGCATCAGCAGAGGAATCATGAACGGCGCGCACAGCGTGGACAGGATGCCGATGGACACGTCAAGCGCCACGTCGCCACGGCTCAGATAGCTCATCACGTTGGATGAGGTGCCGGACGGGCAGCAGCCGACCAGAATCACGCCCACGGCAAGCGGGCCGTCGAGACGGAAGATCCAGCACAGCAGCACGGCCACCAACGGCATGATCACGAAGTGGGCCACCGTGCCGACGACGACCATCAGCGGCTGGGTGAGGATACGCTTGAAATCGTCGAGCGTCAGCGTCAGGCCCATGCCGAACAGCACGATGCCCAGGAAGTATCCGGTGTAGGACTTGCCCCACAGGCTGGTTTGCGGCACGAAGTAGTTGAACACGGCCCATACGATCACGATCACGGTGAACCATTTGGTGAGCCAATCACCAAATGCCTTGATCTTCTGCATTATCGTTTCCTCTTTTCTCAATCACGTTTCCATGAAAGTCATTTCCGAGGAAAACAAAACGGGACCGGCTTTCCGCCGACCCCGTCGTGACATCTTCCGTTGGAATTGCCTACAAATTAGGCACCCACCCATCAAGTGCGTAACATTCCGTTCACATAATGAACATCACTTGACGGCCGGAAGCGCAACACGCCGACGCGCGCACATCCAAAAAATCGTGTATAGTATCCATTCGTTGCGCTTCCGCATGGAAGTGAGAACATGGTGGCTATAGCTCAGTTGGTAGAGCATCTGATTGTGGTTCAGAAGGTCGCGCGTTCGAGCCGCGTTAGCCACCCCGGTGAAACCTCGGAAGAAATTCCGAGGTTTTTTGCTATCCGCGGAGGCCGAACGCGCGGAACCAGACTTTCCCGATCGCAAGCAACCCACAACAAAAGGAACGACCATGCTGTCTTTCGAAAACGACTACTCCTGCGCCGCGACGCCGGAAATCATCGCCCGTCTCGCCGAAACCGCGCCCAACCAGTATCCCGGCTACGGCACCGACGACGTCTGCGAAAGCGCTAAAGCCAAAATCCGCGAGGCCTGCGCATGCCCGGACGCCGAAATCTTCTTCCTCGTCGGCGGCACTCAGACCAACCAGGTCGTCATCGACGCCATCACCCCACCGTATGCGGGCGTGGTGGCGGCCACCACCGGACATGTGAACGTGCATGAGGCGGGCGCTATCGAATTCACCGGCCACAAGGTGCTCACGCTCCCCCACCATGACGGCAAAATCGACGCGGATGAACTCGACGAATACTGCGCCACGTTCTACGCGGACGGCAACTACACGCATATGGTGTTCCCCGGCTGCGTGTACATTTCGCAGGCCACCGAATACGGCACGCTGTACACGCTGGCCGAGCTCGAGGCGATCCGCAAGGTCTGCACGAAGTACGACATGCCGTTGTTCATCGACGGCGCGCGTCTCGGCTACGCGCTGACCGCCACCGGCAACGACGTGACGATCGAGGACATCGCGCGTCTCGCCGACGTGTTCTATATCGGCGGCACCAAGGTGGGCGCGATGTTCGGCGAGGCCGTGGTGTTCACGCACGGCAACATGCCGAAGCATTTCGTGACGATCGTCAAGCAGCATGGCGCGCTGCTGGCCAAGGGATGGCTGCTGGGACTGCAGTTCGACACGTTGTTCACCGACGGCCTGTACCTGAGCATCGCCCGCCACGCCAACGATGCCGCGGACCGTATCCGCAAGGTGCTGGTGGAACGTGGCTACACGCTGACTTTCGATGCGCCGACCAACCAGATCTTCGTCACGCTCGACAACGAGACCTCCGAACGTCTGCAACGCGACGTCCGTCTCGGCTTCACGGAAAAGGCGGACGACACGCATACCGTGATGCGCATCTGCACCAGCTGGGCCACGACCGACAAGCAGGTGGACGAGCTGGTCGCACTGCTGTAAAAGACAGTCCGCAAAACAAGGAAAGCCGGGAAATCGCTCCCGGCTTTTCGCTTATGTATAACGATTGTATTGCGATTGCGGCAGGCGCCATTCAGCGACGGTTATCGGCGATCGCCTCACGTTCCATCGCGACGAACTTACGTACGGACGATTCCACCGAATAATTGGTTTTCGTATGTTCGGCGTAGGTGCCGCCCCACTTGGCGAGCTGCGCCGGATGGTCGATCCACCAGTCGATACGACGGGCCAGCGCGTCCACATCGTCCACGGGGAACAACGATTCGTCCAGCAGCGCGAACTGGCCGGCCGCGCTCAGCGACGACGAGGCAATCACCGGCACCAGACCGGCGGCCATGCCTTCGATGACACTCACCGATTCGAGATCGGCGATCGACGGATGCACCAGCAGATCGCCGGAACGCAGCAACGCCGGCATGTCGGCATTCCGGTGGAATCCGATCGAAGCCGGACGAGACAACAGCCGTCCGGCCATACGCTGCAACCTCTTCTTAAGCGGCCCGGTGCCGGCGATCACCAATTCGATGTCCTGCGCGTGACGGCAGCGGGCGATCGCCCGGATCAACGCGACATGGTTCTTCTCATTGGTCAGTCGTCCCGACGCGACGATACGGAACGGCACCGGCGACGGCTCGTCCGCCTTGCGCTGCCGCTTCGGCGTGAACCGCGATTCGTAGCCGTTGGAGATGACATGCAGCTTCGACTTGTATCCATGCGAGCGCAGCAGGCTCGCACCCAATTCGGTCGGCACATGCACATGGTCGATCTTGCGGTACAGCCATATGTCGAACAGCCAGTAGATGAACGAGTCGATGCCGGGCACATATTTCAAAGGCCCCGCGGAATACGTGACGTTCTCCGGCTGCACGTGGTAGCCGGCCGTAACGGCGATGCCCATCTGTTTGGCGACCTTGCAGGCATGCTGGCCGAAACGGAACGGCGTGTAGATATGCACCACGTCCACACCATCGAACGCCTTGCGAAACAGCGTGTCGCTCGGCTCGGCGAACTGCATCTGCTGCTTCTTCGCCACCCAGCTGACCAACGGCACATGATTGACGCGCGCGGGATATTCGGGCGCGCCGATGCCCACCAAACGGACATGATGCCCCTGGCGCTCCAGCTCCTGCGCCCACTGCAACGCCGAATTCGAGGTGCCATTGCCCCGATTCCCCGACGTGTCGACCACCATGGCAATGGTCAGGGGGGGTTGCGTTTCATTCTTCTCATTCTCGGACATGCGTTCCATCCTACGCCGATGGCACAATAGAAGTCATGACTGAAGAGAATCGTGCCCTCGGCACTCCGCTTGGCAAGCATCCGACCCGTGTTCTGTTCCTTGGCTCCGGCGAGCTGGGCAAGGAAGTCACCATCGAACTGATGAGACTCGGCGCATGGGTGTGCGCGGCCGATTCCTACGCCGGCGCGCCGGCACAACAGGTGGCGCACGAATACCGCGTGCTCGACATGGCCAACGCGGACCAGCTGCGCGCGCTGTTCGACGAAATCCAGCCGGACATCATCGTGCCGGAAGTCGAAGCGATAGCCACTTCCGAGCTTGCGGCCGCCGCAGCACGTGGCGCGCAGGTGGTGCCGAGCGCCGAAATCGCGGCGATCTGCATGGATCGCGAACGCCTGCGCGTGCTCGCACACGAGGAACTGGGACTGCCGACCACCCCGTACCGTTTCGCCGGCTCTCTGGAAGAACTACGTGAGGGCGCGCAAATCGTCGGCTATCCATGCGTGGTCAAGCCGATCATGAGCTCCTCCGGCCACGGACAGTCCGTGGTACGTTCCGCGGAAGCGATCGACGCGGCTTGGACCGAAGCGCAGGAAGGCCGCCGCGCACACGACGAAGGCGACGTGTCACGCGTGATCGTGGAGGCGCTCGCCCCACTCGACTACGAGCTGACCGTACTGACCGTCAGCTCCAGCGCCGGCATCGTGACCTGCGCTCCAATCGGACAACGTCAGGAAAGCGGCGACTACCGCGAATCCTGGCAGCCGGCCACCTTCACGCCGGACGTGCTCGAACAGGCCCAGCACATCGCACGAACCGCCGTGGAAGGTCTGGTGGCGAAGGCCAAGGCATCCGGCGAAAAAGGCTGGGGCGTGTTCGGCGTCGAACTGTTCGTGCTGACCGACGGAAACGTGCTGTTCAACGAGGTCTCCCCTCGTCCGCACGATACCGGCATGGTCACCATGGCTTCCCAGCGATTGAGCGAATTCGCATTGCACGCGCGCGCGATCCTCGGCCTGCCGATCACACAGGAACATGTCGCCCTGTCGATTCCGCAAGGCACCGTCGCGGCAAGCCATGCGATCGTCGTCCAGGGCGATGGCGAAGCGGAATTCCGCAACGTCGCCGCCGCGCTCGCCGAACCGGGTACCGACCTGCGTATCTTCGCGAAGCCGGAAGTGCATGGGCACCGACGCATGGCGGTCGCGCTGGCCGTCGGCGGCGACGAGGCGGATGCGCGCGCCAAAGCCGGGAACGTGGCCGAATCGCTCGACATCGCAATCGTTTGACGGCTATCGCCGGATGCTGAGACGAGGCTGCCGGAACGCGCCCAAAAGTCGCGCGATTGTAGCCTCCCGTTGGTATCTTGTTAACCGTCAAGTTCACCAAACTATCTACCTCCCACACACCAGGAAAGGCGAGTAATGGAGAAGTTGGAAAAGCTCTACGAGGGCAAAGCCAAGCAACTGTACGCAACTGACGATCCGGAGGTCCTCTGGGTCGAATACAAGAACTCCGCTACCGCAGGTGACGGCGAAAAGAAGGAAGACTTCGCCGGCAAGGGCAGGCTGAACAACCTCATCACCACGCTGATCTTCGATCTGCTCAAGAAGCGCGGCATCGACAGCCACCTGGTGGCACGCGTGGGCGAGACCTCCCAGCTGGTCAAGAAGGTCACGATGTTCCCGCTCGAGATCGTGCTGCGTAACACCGCGGCCGGCCACTTCTGCTCCCGCCTGGGCGTCGAAGAGGGCATCGAGCTCAAGGAACCGGTGCTGGAGTACTTCCTGAAGAACGATGACCTGCACGATCCGTTCGTGAACGACGACGATCTGGTGGCGCTCGATGTGTGCACCCGCGAGGATCTGGCCGAAATCGCGCCGCTCGCCCGCCGCATCAACGAGGCCTTGATCGAGATCTTCGCCAAGATCGACGTCAAGCTCGTGGACTTCAAGATCGAAATGGGCCGCACCTCCGACGGCACGCTGCTGCTCGCCGACGAGATCACGCCGGATTCCTGCCGTCTGTGGGACCAGCGCGATCACTCCGGCAAGGTCGAACACCTCGACAAGGATCTGTTCCGCCGCGACCTGGGCGACATCATCCCCGCCTATGAGGAGATCGAAAGCCGTCTGGCCGGACTCGCCAAGTCCGAGGGCATCGAAGTCGCAGAGTAATGCGTTTGCAAGCCCGCATCTGAAGCGAAAGCCGGATGCGGGCTTCCTTGTTATATCGCAATCCTTCATTCTTTTGTCAATCCAAATCCAATAACCCCTCTTTTTTCAAGGAGTTGACCATGGTTTTTCGCGTGTACGTGGAAAAGAAGCCGGGCTTTGACGTCGCGGCCCAGCAGCTCGCCAACGAGTTGCGCACCATTCTCGGCATCGAAGCTTTGAAGAACGTCCGTCTCGTCAACCGTTACGACGTGGAAGGCATCAGCGAGGAGCTGTTCGCCCAGGCCACGCCGACCGTGTTCAGCGAGCCGCAGGTGGACAACGTCTACGCCGACCTGCCTGATTTCGGTTCCGACACCGTGTTCGCGGTGGAGTATCTGCCCGGCCAGTTCGACCAGCGTGCGGATTCCGCCAGCGAGTGCATCCAGCTGATCTCCCAAGGCGAGCGTCCGACGGTTCGTTCCGCCAAGGTGTATGCGTTGGAAGGCGAACTTTCCGAAGCCGATGTCGAGGCCATCAAGCATTACGTGATCAATCCGGTGGAAGCCCGTGAAGCCTCTCTGGATGTCAAGACCACGCTGAAGACCCAGGTGCCGGTGCCAGGCAAGGTGGAAGTCATCGACGGCTTCCGTTCTATGAGCGACGCCGAGCTCGAACAGTTCATCGAGGATCGCGGTCTGGCCATGGATCTGGCCGACCTGCAGTTCTGCCGCGAACATTTCACCGAGGAGCAGCGCGACCCGACGATCACCGAGATCAAGGTGATCGACACGTATTGGTCCGACCATTGCCGTCACACCACGTTCGGCACGCAACTTGACGAGGTTTCGATCGACGATGCCACCGTCAAGGCCGCGTTCGACAAGTATCTTGAGATGCGTCACGAGCTGGGCCGCGACGCCAAGCCGGTATGCCTGATGGATATGGGCACGATCGGCGCGAAGTGGCTTAAGAAGAACGGCATTCTGAAGAATCTCGACGAATCCGAGGAAATCAACGCCTGCACCGTCAAGGTGAAGGTGGATGTGAACGGCCATGACGAGGATTGGCTGTTCCTGTTCAAGAACGAGACCCACAACCACCCGACCGAG
>OHVH01000105.1_pt1 | contig 16886 bp, 8 predicted proteins | sample 1579361 | NCBI WGS metagenome assembly OHVH01 (sample SAMEA3882507, study PRJEB24775) | human gut metagenome | biome: human-associated habitat; feature: intestine environment; material: feces | place: Netherlands | collected 2009/2010
CGCAGAGAGAAATCGGCATAGTAGAGCTCCTTATAGTTATACTCGCCACGCATGAAGAATGACAGGTAAGAGTAATCAGAAGATGAATCTGCCCAACGGCTGGCACGTGTACCAGAAGATACGTTGGTCAGGAGATCACTGGTCTGGCCCTTGGAATATACCTGGAATCCCTCTGAATGATAGCTTACTGCCTCCTGACCCAACATCACGTTGAACGCATGGATATCGTTCAGACTGAAGCGATAGTTGGCGGTGGTAGTCTCTGTCAGGTTGATGGCATCGCTGCTCTGTCGTGCCGCAGTACCCTGACCATTATTGGAAGAGAGACTTGGAAATGACTGGAGGAACGCTGTAGAGTGAGTGAAATCGGCACCAAACTGGGTACGGATAGTCAAGTTCTCTATCGGATAAACCTCAGCATACATGGTAGAGAGCACCTTGTACTTCTTGTTCCTGATAGGATTCTTGCCCATATACACGATAGGATTCTCACTGGTTCCAGCCCAGTTGCCTGCTGCAAGCGAAGCCAGACTGCCATCCTTGGCGTATGGATTCCAGTAAGGCAACATGAAGCGGCATGCAGAAATAGGAGTCACGGTGGTATAGCTACCATCATCAGCCTGCTGAGCCTCCTCGTAAGCAGCCATGGTGTTGGTACCTACCTTCAACCACTTGCTAGCCTTGACATCTGCATTGGTGCGGATGTTGTAACGGCGGAAGGTTGAGTTCTGTGCAATACCATCCTGGTCGTAGAAGCCACCCGAAACATAATAATTCAAACGGTCGGTAGCACGGTTGATAGAGAGTTCATAGCTCTGGAGAGGAGCACGGTCGTTGAACACTTCATCCAGCCAGTTGACATTCACCTTTGAAAGGAGGTTGTAATCCTTACCGGCATCCAAGCCTACTTCCTTTTCAAACAGAATACGCTCATCGGTGTTCATCATCTTCCAGTTGTTCTGAGCCAATTCAGAAAAACCATACTGTGCGCGGAGCGTGATCTTCGCCTTATCCATCGCCAAACCTCTCTTCGATGTAATCACCACCACACCATTTGCCGCACGGGCACCATAGATAGAGGTAGAAGAGGCGTCTTTCAATACCGAGATACTCTCGATGTCGTTAGGACTCAAGGTATTGAAATCGGAGCTGGAGATAGGCACACCGTCCAGAATAAAGAGAGGAGCCTTGCCAGAATTGATGGAGTTGGTACCACGGATTTGAAAAGTGGCAGCCTTGCTTGGCTCACCCGAAGAGGCGATGACCTGCAAACCTGTACTCTGTCCCTGCAAAGCCTGATCGAAGCTGGCTGCTGGAACATTCTCAATCTTTTCTGCCTTCACAGCAGAAACAGAACCCGCAATGGTTCCCTTCTTTCGCACACCATACGCCACAACGACAACCTCGTCCATCATCTTAGAATCAGGAGCAAGGGTGATGTTGAGCGTATTTGTTTGCTCCTTGACTACATGCTTCTGGGTCAGACATCCGACATACGAATATGCCAGTGTAGCTTTCGAAGCCCCTTTAATTTCGATGATATAGTTACCGTCAACATCGGTGACCACACCATTTGATGTACCCTCTTGCTTAATCGTCACACCAATCATCGGTTCGTTGTCCTCAGCAGACACAACGGTACCTTTGACGCGGAAACTCTGCGCCAATACGGATTGGATAGACAACAATACAAGAGAGACAAGTAAAAGAGTTAATCTTCTCATCCTTGTTTCTTAATTGTTTACTAAAAATTGATACTTATTTTTTTTCTTTCTTGTACATAAATCAATTACTGCATCCCATCTTGAGGTGTTTCGCTCAATACCTCTTTCAGTTTAGACCAATAGTGCTTGATAGTCCACGCATGGACCTGTACTTCGATTCAAGGTGCAAAATTACTAATTTTTAATAACTTAAGCAAGAATTAAAACATAAAATAACGAATTTTGCCTAAAATCATAACATTTTTCTATAAAGTTATGATTTTAGGCAACATTTTCACTCCTAACTGCGCATAAACTCGGTAGGGGTCATTCCAAAAGCCTTGGAAAAACACTTGGAGAAATAGCTGCTATTAGAGAAGCCTACGGTGTACATTACCTCCGACACGCTGAACTTGCCTGCCTTTAATAATTTTGCCGCCTTCTGCATTCTCATATCACGGATATACTCCACCGGAGTCTGACCCGTAAGTGCCTTCAACTTTCGGTAAAGCTGCTTGTTTCCCATACCCATCTTCTCCTGAAGCATCGACACGTTAAAGTCGGAATCCACCATATTCTCCTCTATCATCTCCCGAATCTGGTTGAGCAGTTTCTTATCCATCTCATCCATCTCAACTTCCGGAGCCTGAGGAGCATGGAGATCTACAATCATTGCCGGCTCTGATTCGTTGTCGGAAGCATTCACATCAAGATGAGAAACTACCAGATTATTCACTTCCTCGAACGAATGGTGAGCGGCAGCATTCTTCAGGTCATCGGCAAGGTTGGCATAGAACTGCATACGCGCCTGCACCTGCTCCAGGATTTCCTCCTTCTGCTTTTTCGCCTCCTTCAACTGCTTTCTTACGAAATGAGCATTGATGACCCAGGCTATACCCACAATCAGGAGGGTAAGATAGAACAGCTTGCACCAGATGGAGAGATACCATGGTGGAAGAACTGAGATTTCGAGCTGATAAACTTCATCTCCGATATTTCCCTCGCCATCCACCACATGCACGGTGAGATGATAATCGCCATACGACAATCCATTGTAAGTGATGTCAAGATTGCCCTTGTCCAGATAGTGCCACTCGTGGTCGCTACCCTCCAGACGGTAGGCATAGACGGCGGTAGGATGATCGGCAAAGGGCAAATCAGACAGCTGGAGCGTGAAGTTGTTCTCATCATGCGCCAGAACCAGCGTCTTCAGTCCCACGGGCGAGACACCCGGTGTTCCCTCAATGTTCTCATCGAGCAAGGCATCCTGGGTCTGTCTGCCATTCACCACGATACCCGCCAGGAGCAGCTGCGCCTTGTCGTCCTTCGGCATGGAAAGGTCGGCACGGATGGAGATGAAGCCATCGTTGCCCCCCATCACCACTTCGTGGTTCAGCTTGGAATAATAGATATTGTTCGGATTCTCCATCGGAATGAAGAATCGGAAACTGTTGTTTCCCTGGTCCAGCACGCTGCAGATATTGTCTGCCACCACCCAGATCTTGTCTTCCACATCGCACATGGAGACCACCTTCGCACCTATCTTCCATTCCTTGCTTTCCACCTCCTTGCCCTTCATCGGCAAGTTCACCATATAGCACTTCACACTGGAATTATATCCTACCCACACATTGCCGTTGTCAGACTTCATCAGATAATTGATGGCATCAGTGCCAGGGATATGGGAGATGCGAAGGGTACGGGTATCGATACGGTCGAGATGATTATAAGATGATGCCCAGACCATTCCCTTTCCATCGAGTACCAGCTGACCGATGTGCAGGCCCGAGAGGGCGTTCTTTCCCTTGTCTGAGAAATGATGGTCTGCCACACAGGTGGCTGTAGCAGCAGATGAGAGCGAGATGGCTGCCAGAAGGCGCTGCTTGTCCAGCACGAAGACGCCACCCTGATAAGATGCCATCCACATCCTGCCCTTCTGATCCTGAAGAATATCATAAGCCCAGGCAGTAGAATACTTGCCGGTCTTGTCATAGACGATGAAGTTGAGCAACTTTCCCGTACTCTTCTGATAGAGGTTGATGCCGTGGTCTGTACAGATCCATACATCCCCCTCCTTGTCTTCATAAATCTTGCGCACACGGTTGTGAGCAAGAGGAGCCGAAGGATTGTTCTGCTTATACCATACCACATTCTGATATTCAGAAGCTGCACCCTGCACGCGCACTCCCTCTGCATAGTGAATCAAGCCGTTGGTTCCGCCCATCCACCAGTCGCCGCTGCGGGTCTGAAGGATAGCATGCAGACAGTTGCCCTCGCCCGAGAAGGTAATCTTATCGAGCGAAGTGAAGCGATAGTAGGTATGGGTAGATAAACGGGAAAGTCCGTGATCGGTACCAATCCACACATTCTGCCACTTATCCACATAACAGGACCATACGATATTGTTGGGGATGGTTGCCTCATTGCGCGAGTCGTGAACGAAATGCTCCAGACTGTTGTTCATCGCCATGCGATAAAGTCCATTATCTGTACCGATATAGAGATTGCCATCCTGGTCTTCGTCCAGACACTTCACGGAGTTTCCGTTCAGCGCCGCAATCTTGGAGAAGTTCTGCAAAGCCTGGTCGGCGCAGTACAAGGCTCCCTCGGTACCTATCCAGTAACAGTGGCGCTTGGCATCGTAAGCCAGGGCATTCACCAGCGGCTGTGCGCCGGGAGTCAGGAGAATCTGGCGCTGGTTGAGACGGAGACCGGAGAGAGAACCCACCAGAAGTCCCTTCTGTGTATGCAGGATAGCATACACATCGTTGCCAAAGGTATCTTTCCTGCCCTTCATATCAAGCACTCGCAACTCCCTTGCCATCTTTTTCCTGCCCTTGTCTCCATCAGATTCCATCGCAGGTGCAGAAGCATAGATTCCCTTCTGCGTATCAAACTTCAGCATTCCATTGCCCGTAGCCAGATAGAGCATGCTGCCCTCGAAGCCGAGCGCATTGATGCGGATATGACTAAAAGAATGGGAAGCAAAATGGCGATAGTCGTGATAGCCATCATAACTATAGAGACCGTTGTCGGTACCCAGCCAGACGACTCCTGATGTATCTTGGGTAATGGCATAGACAGCCTGAGCACCATCCAGGGTGGTGTTGACGAAACGTTGCGCATGGAGCGCTATGGATATAAAAAGCATAGCTATCGCCATGCTTACTCTAGATAAAGCGGTTAGTGAATTGTTCATAGCTGCAAAAATACACATTATTCACGACAATGCCAAATATTATTAGAGAAAAATAACAATAGAACAAGGAGAATTTGTTGAAAAGACAGGGAGAAGTTGTTGAAAGAATAGGGAGAATTTGTTGCTACCATTAGAAGAAATCTCCGTTCAATACTGCTGAACGTATGTTCAACAGTGTTGAACACACATTCAACACTGCTGAACACACATTCAACGTCGCTGAACGAAGAATTCCCCTAAGGGTAAGAACTTCTACTCCTAGGGGAATCTATATTTATCATTAATAAGTCTGTTTTATATTGCCTGCAGCGTAAGCGACTTTTCCATATTGCGCTTGCCATCCTTTACGGTGAGGATGATGTCGCCCTTCTGTGCCTTGCTCTGAACAACAATAACAAGTTTGCCAGAGAAGAGTCGCATGTGTGGCTGAGTGAAGGAATCGAGCGAAGTAGCATCACCGTTGCATGCTGCCTTGAAGGTTCCGGCACCCTTTACCTCGAAGGTAAGTTCATCATCGGCGAGCGGGCACTCGTTGCCGTCCTTGTCCAGGAGGCTCACGGTGATGAAGGCAAGGTCGTTGCCATCGGCATTCAGAAGCACGTTGTGCTCATCGGTGCAGCCTTCTACCATGCAGGCAATAGGCTCATGATCTGGAGTTTCCACGCTGAACTTCATCTGCGCAGGTTCTCCGGCTGTACGCTTCACGTCCTCGCCTACCTTGTCGCCATACTGATTGTAGGTAACCACGCGGATCTCGCCTGGCTCATACTTCACATCGTTCCAGCGGAGGCGATAGCGGTCGAGGCGGCTTGACTTGTCCTTGCGAACTCTGCCCTGGCTCTTGCCGTTTACGAAAAGCTCGCCTTCCACACCATCGGTGTAGCAATATACAGGGGTAACCAGTCCTTCCCTGCCCTTCCAGTTCCAGTGAGGAAGAAGATGGGTAGTGTGCTGATGCTCGTTCCAGCGGGCACGATACATATAATACCTATCCTTTGGAAGTCCGGCAAGGTCGCAGATTCCGAAATAGCTGCTGCGGCTTGGCCAGTAGGTATCGTATGGAGTCGGCTCGCCCAGATAGTCATAGCCCGTCCACACGAACTCTCCGATTACCCAACTGTAGTCATCCTGCATCTTCCAGTCATCATCCGGAAGATTACTCCAGGAGCAATACTCCGTGTCATAGCTGGAGCACTGGCCATCGGCGTATGGATTGTTGTCGCTGGCACGCACCTGAACCGGGAACTTATACACGCCACGGGAGCTGACGGTAGATGCTGTCTCTGAACCCAGAAGGAATCCCTGAGGCAACTGCTCGATATTCTTATAATATTTATGTACGCGATAGTTGAAGCCCGGAACGTCCATCACCTGGGCAAATCCACTCTTCAGGGCATCCTCTGCTCTATCCATACCCTGGGTAACAGGGCGGGAAGGATCATACTGATGGCAGATATCCTGCAGATGCTTGGCTATCTCCACACCCTCCTTGCTCCACTGCTCAGGAATCTCGTTACCGATACTCCACATAATGATGCTAGGATGGTTGCGATGGTGCTTCACCAGATTGGTCATATCCCTGTCGCTCCACTCCTTGAAGAACTTGGCGTAGCCATTCTTGCACTTAGGATAAATCCACATATCGAAGCTCTCAGCCATTACCATCATACCGAGTGAGTCGCAGATTTCCATCTGCATGGTAGAAGGCATGTTGTGGGCTGTACGGATGGCATCGCAACCCATCTCCTTCATCGTCTTGATCTGGCGGATAAGTGCCGCCTTGTTTTCTGCAGCTCCCAACGGACCGAGGTCATGGTGCAGGCAGACACCCTTGATTTTGCGGGTAATGCCATTGAGCTGGAAACCATTATTCCTGGATACCGAGATGGTACGGATACCGGTCTTCAGCGTCTGGACATCAGCTACCTTCTTTCCTTCATATCGGGTTAACTTCACCTGATAGAGATAAGGAGATTCCGGAGACCAGAGCTGAGGGTTCGATACCTTCAAGGTAGTCTTGATTTGCGGGGTGGCACCCGATACGGTCTGCTCGGCAACCTTTGTACCAGCCTCATCGATCAAGGCGATGACGGTTTTCCCCGACTTTCCAATCTTTCCTTCCAAGAGAGCGTTCACTTCCACTTCGGCTTCCTGCTTATCAGCTTTCAGGGTACGGACGAAGGTATCCCAGGTAGAGAAGTTCTCGTTACCGTAAAGTTCCACGGAAACCGGACGGTAAAGACCGCCGCCTGGATACCATCGGCTGCTTTCCTCTACATTGTTGAGATGAACCTCTACGAGATTCTTCTTGCCGCCAAACTGCACATAAGGAGTAATGTCGATGCGGAAGGCATTGTAGCCGTAAGCCCATCTGCCAGCCTCCTTGCCATTCACCTTAACGACAGGCTGACTCATCGCACCATCAAATACGAGGACGGCACGCTTGTAGCCCTTCGGCAACTGAAGATTCATCTTATACATACCCTCTCCAATCCAAGGGAGAGCTCCAGAGCGTCCCGACTTCTCGGTCTTCTCCTTTTCGCCATTCTGCTCGATAGCCACCATCTGCAGATCCCATTTCTTATCGAAAGGACCCGAGATAGCCCAGTCGTGAGGCACGGCTACCTGAGACCACGATTTGCCATCGCGGGAGAAATCCCACGATGGCAAATTTATTATTTTTCGGCTCTGCGCCTGGCACATGGTAGAAAGAGCCAGGGCGAGAGACACGAAAGTAATGCTTCTTTTGATCATATCTTTTTCTTCTAAGTCAGTATCATATTCCATGTTAAAATTCGCTTTCTATCGCTCCCAAAGGAAGCGAAGAAAGCTAACTTACCCGATTACTTGAAGGCATCGAGTGCAGCGGTTGGCTTGCTGCTGTTGTCGAAGGCACCCTTGTCGTAGCCGTTCCAGCCGCTGTTGCATTCAGGCTCCCAGTAGAACACGCCCTCGCAGGTAGAGATTGCCTTGCAGCCATCCACCATCTTCTTGAGGAATGGAGCGGCATTCTCAGAATTCCACACCATACCGATCTCTGAGATGATGACATCGCAGTTGTATTTGCCGGAAAGGGTCTTGATGTTGCTGAGGCAGTCATCAGAAACCTGCTCCCAGGTCTGGTCGGTAATCCAATCTGGATAGAGCGACATACCGATGACATCCCACTTGGCTCCATTCTGCTTCAAGCCATCAAACATCCAGGTATATTGGCTCAGATTGTTTCCCTTATCGAGATGCACAATCACCTTTGCCTCCGGATAAATCGCCTTGACTGCATCATAACCGGCATTGATGTAAGCGGCAAAATTCGCCATGTTCTTAGAGGCACGGCCTGTTACCTTCAGGGCAGCATCGCCATCCTCATCATTCCAGAGCATTCCGTCGGTGGTCTCGTTACCTACCTGTACCCACTCTACGTTAACACCTCTTGCCTTCAAGGCATTGAGAACATCCTTGGTATGATCGGCAACCGCCTGCTTCATCTGCTCGAAATCATAGTTCTTCCAGGCTGCAGGAACGCCCTGCTTGGATGGATCAGCCCAGGTATCAGAATAGTGGAAGTCAATCATCAGTCGCATACCGAGCTGCTGAGCTCTCCATGCCTTTGCCACCACATCATTCTTTCCGTTCCATCCATCCTCAGGATTTACCCATACACGAAGACGGATGGAGTTCATGCCGAGGTCGCGGAGAAGCGCCATGCACTCAGTAGCCTTACCGTTAGCATTATAGAACTTCTTTCCGTTCTGCTCCATCTCTGTAATCCAACTTACATCGGCTCCCTTGGCGAAGCCACTCATATCGTATGTCTTCTCCTTTTCGGGAGTGGTATTATCATCATTGCTGCAACTCGTGCCCGTGATAGAAAACAAGAGCGCTGTAGCCAGCAATATGGCTTTTCCTAAAATATTCTTCATTGTTATTTTTCTTATTAATTATTCATATTTCCATGTCATGGTGTTGAGATCGGCTGTAACCGTAAACTCTGTTTCACCATTTTCATCACCAAACCAGATATCCCAGGCACCATCGCCTGAAGTTAACTTGAACTGCTCACCATCAGCACCATACCAGGTCTGCTTGTCATCCTTGTTTTCACCTACGAAGATGAAGCGGAAGTTCTCCCAGGAAGTTGGCTTGTACTTGCAGGTATAAACGCCATCGCTCACCTTGTTCATCACGGCAAGAAGGGTGTTACCATCCTTAGAGAACATGCAGAGAGTATTGCTAGCCTCTGGTTCTGGAGTAGTCTGGTTGCCAGACTCGATAGAGTAAGTCAGGTCGCTGTTCTCGCCCACCTTTACAGTGATGGTATAAGTACCTGCCTTGGCAATGTTCACGCTGCCAGCAGTTGCGGCATCAGTCATCTTGCCATCAGCAAGAGTGTAGTTCATTGTCTTGACTACGGCTGCAGCATCATCAGTTGCGGTTGCCTTGCTGTACTCCGCACCAGTAGCTACAATACTAATAGGTGTATTATCTGCTGTGGTTGTAATCACCTTGGTCCAGGCATAGTTAGGAGCATCATAGGTCATGTCTTCACCATTCAGCTGCATCGCCTTGATGTAGATTGGCTTGAATTCCTTAGCCTTTGTATCTACCACTGTATAATAAATACCAGTCTGACCAGGGAACCAGAAGTTCCATGCCGACTCAGTATTATCCATTTCATATACATGGCCATCCTGTCCTACGTTACCCCAAATGGTTCCATCATTCTCCTTACCCCAGAAGTTGAGCCAGGAAGAAGCATTCATATATCCTGCGTAGATGCCATCCTCGTTTGGAGAATAGAGAGAGGTCAGCACCTTGTCCTTATTCGCATTCCAGATGGTCATTTTGTCCATGTGTATAATATAAGGTGTAACGTTCACCTGGCACACATTGCTGTAAGCAGCATCGAGATTGTTGCCCATCTGACTCTTGATGCGGAAATAGAGAGGCGCACTCTGACCCGGAGTCGTTCCCAGATCCTTGGCAAGGGTGTTGAGATCAGCACCGGTGAAAGCCTTGGAGAGATCGGTTACAGAATACTCCTTTACCGTAGCAAAGCTCTCTGAAGGAGATGCCTGTAGATAGGTTTTCAACACACCGTTGCCCGCAGGCTTGGTCTCGTCGCTCGAAAGCAAGGTAGGATTCTGCCAAGCCATCGAGAGTACGATGTCCTTCGTATTGTCAACAGACAGGACCACATCGCTGGCTGATGCCATCAGATCGGATGCCTTGAAGCCATCCAGGTATATCTTGTCGCCACTCTCGTCGCAACTCACCAGGGCGGTGAGTGCGCAGAGAAGCATCATCAGGTTTCTAAATATCTTTTTCATTCTTTTATCCTATTAATAGTTGTCGTTATGAAGATTTGGATTGGCGGTAAGCTCGGTGTTAGGGATTGGATAGATGTTGTACTTGCTGTCAACAGCCTGTCCATCGTGGGTGCCACCCTTCCACTGCCAGATATACTTGCTGGTAGTGAACTCACCGAAGCGAATCAGGTCGGTACGGCGATAGCCCTCATGATAAAGTTCACGGGCACGCTCATCGAGAATGAACTGGAGGAACTCATCATCGTTGGCAAAGTTGTTAGCCCATACATCGGTATTACCTGCACGCTCGCGGAGGAGATTGATCCAATAGATGGCTCCCTGCTTACGGGAAGCGATGACCTCAGGATCAGCGGCATCCGACTTTCCTTCTGGCCATGGGTCCCAACTAGCACCCTGGGTACGAGCCACACACTCGGCATACATCAGATAGACATCAGCCAAGCGGAAGAGTGGGTAGTCGGTTTCTACACCTGCATCGGCAGTATTGGATGCGGTAGTACCATCATCCTTCAGGTTGCTCCATTTCTCTGAGAGATAACCGGTGGTTTCATCGGTCATGCTGGTTACATCCTTGCTCTGACCATTGGTAAAGAACTTGCAGCGCTTGTCGCCACCTCCATCGATATCGGTTTGGGTAAACTTATCCACGAACTCCGGACGGAGACGGAACTCGCTCCAGCCATTGGTGACACCGAAGTCGGCAACATTCTGGTTGGCATTCGACATACTCAACTGTCCACACACCAAGTAAGTGGAAGAGCCCCAGCTTACGGTATGCTCTGCACTTACCGGCAAGGCGAAGATAATTTCGTTGGTACGCTTGTCGTTATCGGCATTGAAGAGCTTGCTGTAATCAGACTCCAAAGAGTAGCCCATATTCATCACCTTCTCACAAGCCTCCTTGCACTCGGCATACTTGGCAACGCCGGTATAAACCTCGCTGTTCAGATAAAGCTTGGCAAGCAAGGTGTAGGCTGCGCCCTGAGAAGCCTGACCATAAGGACAGGTAGAAGCAGGAAGCATATCACCTACACAATCCTTCAACTCGCTCTCGATATAATCGAAAGTCTGCTGTGGGGTATAACGTGGAGGGATGAAACTGCCCACAGGATCATTCTCTGTTACCATCGGAATGTTGCGATAGAGATCAAGAGCATGGAAGTAGAACAAGGCGCGCATGAAGCGGACTTCTGCCTTATACTCCTTCATCTTCACCTCGTCCTCGCCCGAGAAGCTGGCGCTATTGGCATTGCGGAGGAACTCGTTGCAGAGGGCGATGTTGTAATAGATGCGATAGTACATATCTGATACCCAAGCATCGTTGGCATCCCAGGAAAGATAGGTCAAGCCTGTGGTCTGCTCACCTGTAAGCCAGGTAGAGGCAAGCTCATCGGTGCCACACTCCTGGAGGTTGAAGAACATACGCATGTAGTCGAAGCCACTGCCGCCGTTCAATACGGAAGACATATCCTTGTTGTCGCCGCCCTTACCCTGACCGCTGGTCACCATGGCAGCATAAATCTTACCCAGCACAGCCTCGTAATTGGCAAGCGAGGTATAAACATCCTTAGAGGTAGTCTCCGTCTGAGGATATTGGTCGAGGTCGGATACACAGCTGGTAGCGCTGGTCAGCACTGCTGTTCCCAACATCATACTATATAATATATTCTTAAGTTTCATTGTTATCAATTTTGATTGTTAGAACTGAAGTCCGAGGCTTACTGAGTAGGTGCGAGGACGTGGATAGAATGAGTTGTCCATTCCGTTTGGCACCTCAGGATCTGTGCCTGAGTAACCGGTAATGGTGAATACATTCTGTACCATCGCAGATACGGTGAGTGAAGCCCACTTGTTGATCTTACCTACATTGTAGCTCAGGCTCAGGTTGTCGAGCTTCAGGAACGAAGCATTCTCTACGTAGTAATCTGAGAGATACTGACGGGTCTTGAAACCGGTCTTCAGGAAGCTGGCGTTGAGGTTATTGAGCTGTGAGTTGTTGTAGCTCACGGTCTCCCATGCACCTGTGCTCATACCCATGCCATTATATACGTAGTTGTCGATGTTGGCACGGAAACTCATACCGAGAGTCAGCTGCTTGTATCTCAGGGATGTGCTCAAGCCCATGATGTACTTAGGGGCTGGAGAATGATAGCGGTAGAGATCGGCATCATTGATTTCGCCATCACCATTCAAGTCTGCGTAAGCGCCCTCGATCGGCTTGCCCGTCTCAGAATCGTAGAGCTGATGATATACATAGAACATATATGGCTCATATCCCTCGGAGAGTACCTGGAACTGGTAAGCATCGATAGATGGACCTACCTTCACATTGGTCTGACTTCCACCCTGGGTGAGAGAAAGGTTCTTCACCTTCATGTTCTGCCAGGTGAAATTGTAGCTCAGGTTCCACTCCCAGTCCTTGGTCTGGATAGGAGTTGCATTCAGGGAAACCTCGATACCCTTGCTATCTACATTACCTACGTTGGTAAGGATAGTCTTTGAGAAGTTGGTACCTGCCGCCGTAGGAACAGAAGCCAGCAGATCCTTGGTCTTGCGGGTATAGAAATCGATGGCACCACCGATACGACCATTCAGGAATCCAAAGTCGAGACCGAAGTTCCAGGAGGTAGTTGTCTCCCACTTCAGGTCTGAAACGTATGCCTCAGGACGATAAGTTGTAATATACTGTCCGTTGATGAGTGCCTCGGCACCTGTTACACTGGATGTATAAACCGGCAGATAGTTGTAGTTGCCGATACCTTCCTGCTGACCGGTTACACCATAGCTGGCACGGAGTTTCAGGTTAGAGATAACCTTGTTGTCCTTCAACCAAGGTTCCTCTGTCAAGGTCCATCCCAAAGCTACAGATGGGAAGGTACCCCAACGGGTATCCTTAGAGAAACGGGAAGATGCATCGCGACGGACTGTAGCAGTCAGGAGATACTTTCCATCGAAGGAATAATTGACACGACCGTAGTATGACAACATCACGTGACGGTAATCAGAAGCCTTCACGGTAGAAAGGGTTGTACCTGCCGCACTCTTGGTATAATAAAGAGGTGTAGTGCTCTTCCAGAACTGATAGTCGTAACCGGCAGTCGTCTGTCGTTTCTTGGCTGGCGGTTGTCACCCTTAGGGTGATTGCCCTGATTACGGTTGTCGCGGCGCTGGTTGTTTGACTTGCCTTCATTCTTCTGAGGTTTGTTGTCGCCATTCTGCGCGCGGTTCTCGTTCTTCTGAGGACCATACTTGTAATCGCTACCGCTCAAGGACTCATCCTTGTTGAATGACTGTGCTGCATAGCCAGGAACATAAATGGTACCATCACCCTTGGCATAATCTGCACCAATGGTAGCATGGAGCTTGAGGTCTGGCAGAAAATGAACCTTGTAATCTACATCCATCGAACCGATAAAACGGCTCACCTTACTCTTTGAATCATAAAGATCCACCAGACCACGTGGGTTTCTTACACCCGCATTTACCGGATAGCCATCAGCATCGAGAGCCTCGTTATAGCCACCATAGCTGTTATTACCTGAATATACAGGAATGGTTGGGTTGAATGTTGCAGCAGCCCATACTGCACCACCATTATTGAAAGAGTTGTTATTGAGTGTACCCTTGGCGTTGATGGTCAACTTCAGGTGATCCTGGAAGAAGCTAGGAGTCAACACCACGTTACCTGTCCAGCGCTCAACATTGTCCTTGCGCACCAAACCGCTCTGGTTGTAATATCCGGCAGAAACACGGAAAGGCAAATACTTGCCGATGCTTCCACTCAAGCTGAGGTTGTTATCAGTACCGAAAGCGGTGCGATAAACCTCATCGTTCCAATCGGTATTGGCATTGCCGAGCAATGACTTCTGGTTATCTGTACCAAACTGGTTGATGACGTTTACAAATTCATTGCGGCTCAGCATATCCACCATCTGCGCACGGGTCTGCATACTGTTGGTGGTATTGAAGTTTACCTTCAAACCGCCCTGCTGTCCCTTCTTGGTAGTGATGATGATGACACCATTGGATGCACGGGAACCATAGATGGCTGTAGAAGAAGCATCCTTCAAGACGGTCATGCTCTCGATATCAGAAGGGTTGATCATACTGAGGAAGTTGCTGCTGTTACCAGAGATACCACCCTGCTCCAATGGCACACCATCGAGCACGATAAGCGGGTCGTTGCTGGCATTCAGAGAAGCACCACCACGCACACGGATGGTACTACCTGCTGAGGCAGAACCACTGTTGGACATGATCTGTACACCCGAAACCTTACCATTGATCAACTGCTCTGGAGAAGAAACAAGACCCTTGTTGAAGTCCTTTGCCTTCACCGTTGCCACGGAACCCGTCAGGTCGCTCTTGCGCGCAGTACCATAACCGATGACCACGACATCGGCAAGCGCCTTGCTATCCGATTCGAGATTCACCTTCATATTTTCAGAAATAGCCAGTATCTTATCTATATAACCTATATAAGATACCTTGATCTTCTTGGCAGAAGAAGATACTTGAAGAACAAAGTTACCGTCGAAATCAGTAACCGTACCACCCTTTTCGCCTTCTACCATAATGGTAGCGCCGATAAGAGGATCACCATTTTGTGCATCTGTCACTTCACCTTTAATGGTGCGAGTCTGCGCCAAGAGCTGCAAACATCCCATGAGCAACAATGCCACGAGAAGGAGACTTCTCTGTTTTGTTTTGCTTAAGACGTGATTCATTTTGCTTAATTGTTTTCAGGTTCTTTTGATTTTTTATTTGATTTCGATTGCAAAAGTAGGTTAGAATACCGCAATCTCACGCTAAATATCAGACAAATCTAGCAACAAAAGGGACAAATACCCGAAATATATCGAAGAAAAAGGGAAAAGAAAGAAAAAAGACGCAGGATTCCAGACTGCTATGCGCCCTGAAAGGGCAAAAGCCTTATAAACACCAAAAAGCCGAACCTCTTTGAAGAAGTTCGGCTTTTTAAGTGGTACCACCAGGAATCGAACCGGGGACACAAGGATTTTCAGTCCTTTGCTCTACCAACTGAGCTATGGCACCATACTCTTACAGATGATTTCTCATTTGCGGGTGCAAAGGTACAACAATTATTTGGTTCCACCAAATTTTTAAGTGAAAAACTTTTCAAAAAAGATAAAAAAGTGCTTTTTTATTTGGTATTATGGAGATTTTGGTGTACCTTTGCACCGTCTTTGTACTCATAAGTACCACAAAACGGGATTTAGCGCAGTTGGTAGCGCACGTCGTTCGGGACGATGAGGTCGCTGGTTCGAGTCCAGTAATCCCGACGAAAAGTCGCCAGATGTGCCGTAAACACTGAGGTTTCGCCTTAGTCGGCACCAAAGTGGTCGGTACAATGTCGGTATCAAACCTTTATATACATTATTAATAATAAGCTGTATCTGAGAAAAATTAAAGATATGGCTAAAAAAAATTATGCTCCAAATTCGAATGACACTGTACTTAGCAGTGTCATTGGCTGGAAACCTCCAGTTTTTCATCAGAGATCTGAATGTTATATCTCCTTCATGGCGTTTGATCCTCAGCTCAACCGCATGAGAAAGAAGAAAATCATGCTTGACCATATCAAGGGCAAGCGTAATCAGCGTGTCTATGCCGACCAGATTATGAAGCGTCTCACCGAGAAGCTCATGGCTGGCTGGAACCCATGGATTGAGGCTCTGCAGCCTCTGGAATATACGAAGTGGGAAGATGTACTCGAGAAATATAAGGCTTATCTCGTCAAGATGTGCAACGAGGGTAGCATGCGTGAGGAGACTTTTGTTGACTATAGCAGTCGTGTCAGAATCCTGGAGAGATGGAAGAAGGAGAAAAACATAGTCCTCAACTTCTCCTATCAATGGGACCAAAGCAATGTGAGCAAGTTCCTGGACTATATATTCATCGACAGAAACAACACAGTTCTGACCCGCAACAACTATCTTGCCTGGACTAAGAGTTTTTCCACCTACCTGCTGGCTCGCGGCTATATCCCTAAAAATCCAACTGAAGGACTGGGACGCATCAAGAACAGACAGAAGAAAAACAGAGATGTCATACCGGATTGTACCATGCAGCTCATCAGAGATTACCTACAGGAGCACAACAAGCACTATCTGCTGGCTTGTGAAATCATCCACTATCTCTTCATCCGCCCTCGTGAGATGTCCTATCTCAGAATCTGCGATATCCATGTCAAGACTCAGACCATAAGTCTGCATGGTGAGAACACGAAGAACGGAAATGATGCAGTAATCACCCTGCCGACTCATGTCATCAAGCTGATGATGGAACTCAATATCTTCTCACACCCCGGGCAGGACTATCTCTTCTCTGACCAGGACCTGAAAGAAAGAACGAGAAAATGTTCAGAGATTACTGGACTCGGGTCCTGAGGAAGGAACTGAAGCTCTCACCTCGCTTCAAGTTCTATAGCTTGAAGGACACAGGCATCACTAATATGCTGCGGGCCAATGCCGACGTCTTGTCGGTCAGAGACCAGGCGAGACATTCATCAATCCTCATCACAGACATCTATACGCCTAAGGATATACAGAAGGCGAATGAGTATATCAAGAACTATCAAGGAATCCTATAATATAATAAGGTGGAGAGCCAACTGCTCCCCACCTTATTATATAT
>OHVH01000110.1_pt1 | contig 16339 bp, 17 predicted proteins | sample 1579361 | NCBI WGS metagenome assembly OHVH01 (sample SAMEA3882507, study PRJEB24775) | human gut metagenome | biome: human-associated habitat; feature: intestine environment; material: feces | place: Netherlands | collected 2009/2010
TAGCGTTCCTTGCTATCAGAATGAATCTTCCTGATTGCAGCAATCTGCTCACTATTGTTTTACATGGCAAAAGCATTCAATCAGCAGATAGCTCACTGGAATTTGGCAGAAAAAGTATCTATGGATAATATTTTTTCATTTGCTTATGAATTTCGACGTCATATTGGAAAAATGAAATTTTTTGATCCAAAACTGTATTTTAAAAATTATAAGAAGAGGTACTAATTGTTATTTACAGCGCCGTTAGCAACGCTTACCACAAAACAATACTAAGAGATCGGGTAATGGACCATTCCCGATCTCTATGTTGAGAATAAAAGCATATAAAATAACAGATTGATTTTAAAAGAAAATCTGTATTCGTAACCATATTCGTAATCATGTTTTACTATTCGTAATCATGATATATCATCTTGTTTTATAAAGATAAAAAATACATTTTTTTTGAAAAACGCATTATTCGTAATGATGATTTCAGGATTCGTAATCATCCACACCAATTCGACAAAATTCAATTAATATAACTTGTTGATTTTTAAGGAAGGACAATATTCGTAACCATATTCGTAATCATGTTTTATTATTCGTAATCATGGTATAACTTATTGTTTTATATAAATAAAAAAGACGATTTTTTTGAAATTTTCATTATTCGTAACGATGATTTAAGGATTCGTAATCATCAACAGAAAAAACAAAGGGAAAGAGTGCAAAAAAATCCTTCCCTTAAGAACGATATTCGTTTATTTACTCTTTTATTCTCCAGGATTTTGAAGTACTGTCTATTTCAATCTTACCTTCACTCTTTAGCGCACTAAGTAATCTGTAGGTTTGAGAATCTGATAAAAACAGTATCTTAGATAATTCTGTTTTGGTTAAACTTCCAGACTTCTTCAATTCATCCAGGATATTCTGTCTTAACACTTCAGATTCATTTCTCGATAACTTTCTAGGGCCAGTATTTTGCTTATACAGGAGATAAGTTTCTTTTTGAGGTCCGATAGGATAAATCAGTCTGCTGTTAATCATATCAGCAACAATATTCTTTGTTCTTGATACAGGTAACTGCACAATCTCAGAAATTTCATCTAAAGACAGAGAATTCTTCAGGAATAAAGAATTTAATATCAACATTTGGTAAACATTCTTTACATCTACCGAGATCATTTCTCCTACAAAATCTAGGTTTGCAGTACCACCTGCAAGAACAACCTCAACCTTGGTACTATCGCTCATGGAATAGTCAGGTGCTGGTCTTCCATACTTTGCCTGCCAGAAATATATAGTATCTATTCCTCTACCCGATGATTCTACTAATTTGAGCCTCATCATCGCATCATTTAGTCTTCGATTTCTTGGGTTTGGTGGAGTATTAAGCAATTTATCTATATCAATACCAGACACAAAACCACCAGCACTGCAAATGATCAGCTCTTTAGGGAAAACCTGAACCTGAATTCCTGAGTGAAGGGTATAGTCTCTATGATTTAAGGCATTTGCAATTGCTTCTCTAACACTGTTATGTGCATATTCAGGTATAACAACACTTCTGCCATCTATTATTATCTCGTTTGACTTGCGGTTTAATTCAGGAAAACTCAAAAGCTGAGGCAATAATTTAGCGATAGGAGATGAGTATTTTTCATTTTTAACAAGCTCATTACCTTCACCTATAAAAACCTGATATTGTAAAAAATGATTAGGCATTCTCTCGATAAGAGAATCTTCGTATCCGAATAAAAGAAGACAGGCGATGTTTGGAACATCATCTCGATTTATAAGGCCTAATGTACGAAGTATATCCATTGGAGCTTGGGAAAAAATATGAACATCAGCCTCTGAAGATTGGTTAGAATCTACAATCTTTTTAGCAGTTAAAGCTACCAAATCAAGATCTATTTCTTTAATACTTAAACCTGATAGAGCTTGTGATGTTAAATCTCTTGCTCCGACTCTTCCAACAGTATTTATAAGAGAATCAAGGCTCATTCCAGAATTAGAAGGATTCCCCTTTGCATCAAGAACTCTTTTCACATATAAGCCCTTGCGAGAGCCAACTGCAACATTTCCCTTAGGAACAGTGATTTTAACTACACTACAATTTTCTTTATAGTTAATGATTTCGACATCACAATCTATACTTGGATCGGTATTCTCTCTAATGGAGTATTTAACTCCAGCGATACCTCTTTTCAATGCTACTCGAGAGCCAACAACTTCCCCGTTGTCTTTGATTCCGCAGAAAACAACACCACCTTCTGCGTTAGATAAGCCTATACAAGCCCTAATAACATCATCAAAATTAAATGAATCTCGAGAATCATCCTTGAACTCAATCTGAAGGCTTTCTTTTTTTGGAAACATCAAATTTTCCTCATTATGTTTTAATCTTTAAAAGTATACATTTTAGCGAGCAACATCTATTGTCTTGGCATATTCGTAAGCAATGCCGTAGATTTCCACACCTTCTGCATAAATTAACTCACCATTAGCCATAGACACGTAATCCCTGCTTCCATATACTCCAATGGAACCTTTTGAAATAGGAAAGATCATATCTGAAACCTTATCATTCCAAGCTCGTAGAATTAAATGATTACTATCGAAAATAACCTGTCTTAAAAGAGGAGCTCCTTCTCCAAGCTTAACAAGAGCTACCTTATCGTTTGCCACCGCCAGTCTCTCAAGACGATCGAATACCTTTAAACTCTCAAAAGAACAATAGACATAACTGTTGGCAGGAATAGTATTTCTTGTTCCTACCATATCCTCAGAGCGATTAAAGAAGACAAAAGTATCTTTGAGTGGAGAGCTGCAACATCTAAACTCTTTGACACCGTATTCTTTAGCAGTAACCACATCTATTTTTGCCAATTGGTTGCTTAAAATTACAAAATTTTTAGAAAAGAAGAACTCATTATCAAAAACAGGCACAGAATAAACAGCATCACTGACATTCTTAGAGGAATCACCTATGAATTCGTAAGGATCCAGGTCTAAGAGCATTGCCAACTGTTTCAGGTTCTCAAGCTTAGGAACATGTGCACCGGTTTCCCATCCCGAATAGGATGACTGGGTAATATTTAATTTGCTCGCCAGTTCTCTCTGACTGATATTGTGCTTTTCTCTTAAGGTCTTAATATTCTTTTTAATCAGATCTGGAAATCCCTTTAAGAATTTTTCAAAAGCACTTTCAAGATCCTGCTGTGAGGCATTTACATCAGGATAATAATACCTAAGAGCAGCAATAAACTTCTGTGATTTTTCCAGCCATTCCATATTTTATAACCACTAAATAAATGATGCATTAACTACTGATTATTATAGTGTATATCGGCCACATTTATATCATCATTCATATCAAATTAATTTATATATAGTATATGTAATGTCAATATATAGTATTTACTATTTACATTAGTTAGTCATTTAAGTATACCTACAGGTGTTCACTATATCTTTATAGCGTAAACACACTATCAAATTATATTTTAGTATCAAAGAGGATTATATATGACTAACAAAACAGACCGTATTTCTACCCCATCAAATGTGATCATCAGAGATAACTTCTTTGTAAATTCAGTTCAGATCATGAAGATTTTCGGTATCACTAGAGGCACCTTCGATAAATGGAAGAAAACAGAAGGTTTTCCTAAGAAACTATGTCTTTCTAAAAGACCTCTGTGGGTTACAAAAGATGTTCTTAAATGGGCAATGAAGTTTGATGAGAAGAATCCACTGTGGGAACTGATTGGTGAAGAATAAATGGAGGACAAGGAACTTCTGAGCCCATCGCCAAACAGATTCAGAAGCTCCTGTTTTGACTTTATGGACATTATATCAGAAAAAATATATCTAAAACCCAAGCAGTACTCAAAGTATAAATTCATTCTTTTAGACTGTTCCTGTCAGGTTGCTCAGTATTTCAAAGATAGAGATATCAACATTCCTATCTGTCAGATATACGACCTGCCACTGATGATGAAGCTGGTATATGACTCTCTGGTTCAGTATAAGCACAAGATCCTGTCAAAACAGGATTTTGAAATTGTCAGCGTTGAGTTCGGTAAACAGCTATACGTCGGATTTGATTTATCAGGTAAAAGTACGTCTCTGACAGAGAAGATCAAAACCAATATTACAGCCAATATATGCAAGCTGATGGACTATATCAACGATTATCAGCCTTCAGGAAAGCCACTGCTGCATTTTCAGAAGAAGAAAAAAGCCAACTGTATTCTTACTGTTTACCCAGCGTTTTTGACGTTTGCCAGAACAGTCCTGAATAAAAGCAGCGAATGTCTAAGAGTACCGCTTGAGGCCTGTAAAGAGCTAAACAAACTCAGAAAAAACGGCAGAGCATATGCCTTTTTTATCGAAAAACTCAGGTATTTCAGCTTTGCGCTCCTAGAGAAAACAGCTAAAGCGGTTCCTCAGAGCTTAAAAGGGGAATTAAAGAACTTCTGTGAAAAAAGAATAGATGTGATGTTTCACTTTAAAAAAGCCAAAAGAGCTTTCTATTTTGAAGAAATTCAGAAAACAGCTCAGAAAGGACTAGATGAATACGGAGTATCTGACGAAATGCTTATGAACTTTGCCAACACCAGCATTCATATCGAAAACCGTCTTGGTATAAGTGCATGGGGAACATATGCAAACGGCAATAAGATGATCAATGACCTAAAACAGATGATCTCAGATAAAAAAGATGAAACCACCATCAGATGTTTTATCAATACACAGAAGGCAACATACCGTCAGCGCATTTATATGGAAAACATATTTGCTCAGGCCATAGACAACAAAGCATTGAGGGCTGCATAAATGAGAGATAGACCAATAACCGTAGCGGAACTTGAGAAGTTCATATGTACCAATCTACCAAAAAGAAAACGAACCACTTTAAACTGCGGAGGCAATCTGTTTTTACTGCTGCAGCAGTCAGGAATGGCAATTTTCTATTTCAGAATGAGAATCAATGGTATTGATACCAAGAAAAACATTGGTTCTTATCCAGATATTTCACTAAAGGAAGCCAGAGTGCATACAACGTGAAAAAGGATCTGCCATTTCACAAAAATGGCATTATGCATTTACTTGAGGGATCATGTAGATTTCACCAAAAGGATCAGATCTGCGATGCAGTCTAAGCTGCATCGCCTCCTCGTCTTTGTTTTATTTCATCTTTGTTGGACTTGTATAGGCTCTCATGTTCAGATCACCTAACACAATATCAACGCAATTGTGCACTATTCTGTCGATTACCGATTCTGCATGGACATTTCCTCTAAGTCTGTTGTGCCATTCAGATTGTTCGTAAAGAGTACACATGACGGTACTTAATCCTTTTCGCCTTTCAAAGATTTCAAACAGACAATTGCAGAAAGACTCTGTAGTTGGTTGCAACAGCCATTCATCAATTATCAGTAAAGTCGGTCTTGTGTATTTTTTGTACAGTACTGTTTTTGACAAGTGCATAGCTCCTCTTTCTTCAAATTCCTGAATCAAATCAGACAGGCGAACATATAGAGTCTTATAGCATTTTTCGATAGCTACGTTTGCTATAGCGCATGCCAGGTGTCATGAGACTCATCCTTATAAAAAGCAAAACACCTTGTTTTACTCAATTTGGAGGGTAGCAGATCCTTTGTTGTGAATTAGGTGATCCTTCTCATGAAATGATGCTAGAAAACATTGCTGATCCCAGTTGTAAACTAAATGATCCCCAAGTACGAATTGTGTGATCCTATATTGCGCAATACGCAGCCAGAGAGAAAGCCAATGAAATTCTAAATGAAATCAACACTCAGAAGGATAATGTTTTCTCCGAAATTCCAACCTTTGTAGAGTATGCGTTCAACTGGCTGCAGTTCTTTCTGCCTAATCCTGATATTGAAAATTCCCACAAGAACACCAAGCGTTATCAGAACGTTAAATCCTATATAAATGCACTTAAATGGCTTCATGATGTGCCTTTGGACAAGATTACACCTTATACAGTTGATAAGGCGCTAATCAAATCCGGTAGAACCCAGGGAACCAAATACAGAGCCATCAGAGCATTAAATCAATGTCTGAACAGCGCTGTTGTCGATGGTGTAATTCCTGAAAACCCATGCAAGAACATGACTAACGCTCATGGTCTGCTATCTCAAAAGTACTCCAAACCTAAATGTAAGGGATATCCATGGATTCCAGCAGACAGACTCAAAGACGAATACTTTGGAAGGCTGGTTCATATTGATCTTACCCGAAGATATTTCTATCTGTTCCATGCCATGACCTTCGTTAGAAATGGTGCTGTAACTCAAATCGAATGGGATTGGATTGATCTTGAAAACAAAGTCATCAGAATGCCTGGTGTATCCATGAAGAACGGTCATGACTTCAATGTACCAATAACACCTTTTGTAGAAACGCTTATAGGCAACTGGAAGCATCAGTGTCGTATGCTTGATGGGGAACTCAGCAGATATATGTTTCACCGCAGAAGCTCTCTTGATCAGCCTATAGCAATGGGCTATCTGCAGGAACCGGTAAGGAATATAACTGACGTTGATGTAACCATGCATGGACTGAGAAAATCTGCTCGAACCTGGATGGCAAGTATCGGGGTTCCATAAAACATCTGCGAAATTGCCCTATCTCACCTCTCAAAGAACCAGCTTGTAAACATCTATAACAAGCACGATTAATTCAGAGAACGTATGGCGGCACTTACCCTTTGGGACTATTACCTCTATACCCAGTTACCAGAAGAATTTAAGACACTGTTAGCTCCTATGGATCAGGAATTTCTCAATAAATGTAAGAAAGATCTTGAAGATCAGATCAGCAAGGTCGCGTTATTTACATCTGAAAGCTAAATACAGAGTCTCTACCTGGATAGCTCAAATAAAAAAATGACATAACAAATAATATTCATGGATATAAAAAATTAAGGACACAGCAAATTATATCCCTGGATATAAAAATTGAAGTTTTTTGAGATCAAAAAGACTAGTGCAGGATAGGCGCTATTGCCCCAAATGGAAACCACTTAAGCAGCGCCACCTGCTCCCTGAGAGCAAAAATAAAATTTTTGGAACACCCAAATGGTAGCCATTTGGGTCACGCTGACGCGTGGTTCTTTATACAGAATTTAAGGAGTTTTTATGACAAGACACAGATTAAGTATTGATCTTGGTGATCAGCATGAAGCCTGGATCAATATCTGCAAAAAATACAAACAGAGACCTTCAACCATGGCCAGAGAAGTACTGTTAGATGTGATGATAGGTGAGAGGGCCAACTTCAGCAAAATCATAGAAGATCTAAAGAAAATCTCTCATGCAGAGGCTGATAAGGTTATTAAACAGAGAGTTTCATTAAGAGCTGACGATATTGCTGCCTTGGACAGATTTGCTCAAATAATGGAAGTAAAACGTCATGATGCCCTTGTGATGATTATAAGAGAGTTCGTTGCTAACGAGCCTCATTTCACCTACGACGAGATTTCAGCGGTCCAGCGCTCTAATCGTTATATGAGAATGTGCACAACAAATCTTAACGAGATGGCTAAGAAAATCAATTCTCTAGCTAAAGATGAAGTTTATTACGATGACATTAAGAGTCTTATTACCCGTGTTCGAAAAGAGTGCCGGGATCTGAAACAGAAGGTTGAACTTCATACAAAATGCGTATGGAATCTTTTCTATACCGGAAGAAACAGAGTACCGCTTATCAAACTTTCAAAACAGAACTAAGGCAGCACAATGGAAAAAACAAAGAAGAAACGCAAGCAGCTCTCTATCAATCTTGGCTCATACCATGACGAATGGATCAAGATATCAAGGCAGTATAATGTTAGACCTGCCACCTTTGCTGCAGCTCTAATTAAAAGTTCAATTGCATCCAGTAAACTGCAGCAGAATAACGATTCATACCTGAAAGGATTAGCAGAATATCTATCACCAGAGGAAACCCAGCAGTTCAAGGTCATCCTCAGAAAAGATGAGGTTGCAGCCTTAGATAGATTTGCAGCACATCTGGGACTGTCAAAAACTCAAGCTATCAGAGCGTTAACCAAATATTTTACGACTAATGAGCCTCAATATACGCTTGATGAACTTGATGCTCTTGAAACCTCAAACGAGGAGATGCGCATGATAGGAGTCAATCTCAACCAGATTGCCCGTAAAGTTAACTCAATGGATGTAAAACGCTTCAATGACTATGATGCAAAAACCATTAAAGAACTCGTAACAAGATTAGTTAACAGAGTTGATAAGTTAAGCGGAGCAATAATTGACCACAATGCCAAGGTTTATGCTCTTATAAACGCAGGAAAACATCGTTGCGACCTAATCACAGGAGAATCTTACTATGGGCAACAGAAATATTGATACCAGTCTCCTGAGAAGATAATACTTAATCTCTGTTATTCTCAGCAGTTTACATATGGCGCTTCGGCGCCATTATTTTTGGTGGTAATTAACCTGTTAAAAACAGGAATATCACGGTAAATAACATGTTAAGAACATGAAATAAACATGTTATTAACGGTGTATTTTCAAATAACAGCTACCCATATTAGAGAATAAACAAATTTAAGGTCAGTTCCGTTTTAGCCTCAAAAACTGCAAGCTAGGCTTGCGACAAAAACATTCAGTTTTTGTGTTTATCAGAATCAAAGAATTTGATTTTGCCCTCGGAGAGCAGGATCGGCAGTTTTTCCAATGCATTGCATTTTGGGAGAAAATGCCTATCCTGCCCTAGTCATTTTGTATATTTCGTTTTACAAAAAACTTGGTCATGACCAATTAGAAAGTAAAAATAATTAAAATTTGTAGGGTACGAGCTAACATTATTTCAATCCCGCATTTTTATTGAAGACAAGTGTTTTTCGAAACCGATGATACTGTCGATCTTATTCAAGAGATACCAAGATTAACAATATCTGTGCATGTTTTATTACATAAACTTACATCATGAGAAATTAATATAATGATTTTGTTATTTGAAAGATCTTTAATAGCATTTGAAACAGATATAATAGCGCTTTTATCAAGTGAAGCCGTTGGTTCATCAAAAATCATAATGGAGGCATTCTTGGAGATTGTTCTCAGAAATGTAATTTGCTGTTTTTCACCTCCAGAAAGTTTATTGTTCATTTGAATTTCTTCATATAATCTAGTATTACAACAGAAATCATTTTCCCATTTTTTTATATTTGCCTCAGAAAATGAACAGTTGTCTTTGAACAAATAAATATTATCCTTAATAGTTGATGAGATAAGAAAAGGCTCTTGCTCCATTACAGAGACCTTCTCCTTTCTAAATTGGACCATATCTAATTCTTTGATATCTAATCCATCAACGTAAATATTTCCTCTATAATTTTCGTAAATACCTAACATCAAATATATTAACGTAGATTTACCAATACCATTGGTTCCCAATATCCCATATATATGATTTTTTTTAAAAGATAGATTTAAATGATCAAATATTTTTTTATTGAAATAATTAAAAGTTAAGTTTTTAATTTCAATACTATTTACGTTATTCTGTTGGTAGATTTTGAGTAACTTTTTTGGAGTATTATGTGAGTATTGCTCTTTAAGCTCGTTTATTCTTTTAAATGACACCTTTGCGGAAATATATTGGTTTCCGATACCCAAAAAATAGGATAATGCATTGATACCTAAAGAATAATAGCTACTTAACGCAATAAAATCTCCAATTGACAGCTTTTCTTGAAAGAAATAAGCAGCTCCAAAGATAAACAATAGCATTGTTGAAATATAAGAGAGAATTAGTCCACTATTAGAAAAAATGAAGCTTGCTTTTAAGTGACTTAAAGTATTATTACAGTATTTATTGTTTGAATCGACTAATTTTTTTCACCATAATAATCCAAGGAATGTAATTTTATTTCTTTAGAATAATTAATGTTAAAAAACAAATCTGAAAAAAAATTATTGTCAGATTCAATTACAGCTTTTTGTAGTTTTTCAATAATACTTTTGAAGAGTTTGTATCCGATCAAATATACCGTCATTATTATGAGGAAGTAAACCAACCATAAAAAACCAACGGATAAGATAAAATAAAGGCACAAAAGAAAGTAAAATATTTTTAATATAAAAAAAAGAATAACCCCAAATACAAAACTAACAACAGTTTCTACATCAGTTGTAATTCTTTTTGATAAATAGGCCTTATCTTGTTTGACAAACTCTTCCGAAGGGATATCTTTTATTATTTTTGTTAAATATAAATAAATATTTAATTTTAATAAAAAATTAACTTTTGTCCCTAATAATGAAGAATAAAAATTTGATAAAATTGAGAAAAAAGCAATAAGAAATAAAAAAATAAAATAATAAACAAGAGCGTTTTCTTGATGAGCTATCAAAATATTATCAATAAAAGTTGCGATAAATTTCGGAAAATAAACCTCTAAACTCATAGAGATAAGTCCCAAAATAAATACAACAATTATCTTTAACTTAAAATCACTCGAAAAAGATAATACAAAATTAAAGATACTAAATACTAATTTCATTATCTATGGAAAGCTAGATGCAATAAGGCCATCCACAATTGCATTTTTTTCATATTCACAAAAATCACCAGCTTTATCTATCGAGCCTGTTTCTGCAAAATGTCGAGCCTGACAAGCTCCTCCGCACAGAAGCTTAAAATTACATTCATTACACTTTTCAATACAATTACAAGTATGATACTTAAACTTCTCGTTTAAAGACGAATTATATATTTTTACCAATGATGTTTTTTTTATATTTCCAAGAAGAAACTCCGGAAAATGTAAAAGTTGGCAAGGGTAAACATCACCGTTGCTTGATAAACTTAATTCTCCGTCTCCAATTGCACATTTATAAATTGACTCATTTTTTTTACTTTTTTCTATTACCGATGCTATGTCGCTAAAAGGGGATATATCTGAATCTCGACATAGTACAGAATAATATTCTTCACCAGAAATGGCTAAAGATGAAAGAATAGATTCATTTTTAGAAAACGGAAAATATGGCTGAAAAATTAATCTGTTACCCCATTTCTTTTTCATTACCAACACATCTTCTATATTTTTCTTGGTTACAACCATTGCAAGTTTGTAATTAATCCCTCTTTCCTCCAAAAGATTGATTCCTGCAACTGTCTTACGGTATGCCCCCTTTCCTCTGTAATAATCATGAATACTCTCTGTACTACCATCCATGCTAATACGAACTTCATCAAAACAACTTTTTATGCAGTCTATGTTATTTTTATTGATAAGAGTTCCATTAGTCATTAATTTACAAATGAAACCTTTTTCCTTTGCATACCTAGCAAGTTCTAAAGTTAACGGATTTAGTAAAGGTTCACCTCCAGTAAACGCAATGTTTAACTTTTGTTTAGATATACTATAAGCCTCATTTAGGAAGGATTTGTAATCATCAAAAGAAAGATTATCTTTCCGATCCTCTTGCCTTGATTCAGCAAAACAATAAATACAATTTAAATTGCATTTAGAGGTCATGTTTAAGTACAAATTTCTTAAAAAGAAAGGTTTGTGAAATTGAGATATAGAGTTAGTTTTAAATAGGCCTTTTTTGTAAATCTGTTCTATAAATTTTATATTTTTAATTAAAATGTCATTATTTTTTAAACATTCGTTGTCAATGGAAAAGAGAGAAATATCCCCTAGGATTGAATCTAAAATTTTTAAAACACAAAGTCCATCTTGATTTGTTACAATCCAAGATGGAACTTTAGGATTAAGCACTAGATATTTATTCTTAAATCTAGTGCTTTCGTATACTGTGACAAGCTCAGACAGACGCATTTTTAGCTACCGCCACATCCTAATCCTGCGCCACAAGATCCGCCACCACCAGAACAACCTAATCCAGCTCCGCATTGGCCATAACCTCCAGAGCCAGAACCTCCGCAGCCTAATCCTGCGCCACAAGATCCGCCACCGCCAGAACAGCCCAATCCTGCGCCACATTGACCATAACCACCAGAGCCAGAACCACCACAACCTAATCCTGCGCCACAAGATCCGCCACCACCAGAGCAGCCTAATCCTGCGCCACAGGTAGCAACAATATTCTCATCTGGATAGTCGTAGCATAGAGAGTTGAATATTTTTGGTTCAAAAGTTTCTTTTACAAAGTTTATTAATGGATAAACAAAGTCTGCTAATGTTTTTTCTTTCATAGATAAACCTCAAAAAAAACAAATCTCAAAACAAATAGCCAGTTTTTTATAAGCGGTCTATATAAAATTATAGAATTAAAATTTTGCGCTTCATAAAGAAGCGCAAAAAAATATTAATTTAAATCTTAGTTACCAACCACTTCTGTGACTTGCGTGACTAGAATGACTGTAGTGACTAGAATGACTGTAGTGACCAGCCAAAGAAAAATTCTTGTTATTCTTCAGGATATCTGAGAATACAAATCCTTTTTTTGACTTCTGAACAACAACATTTTCTGAAGATACATCTTTTATAGTTTGATTATTATCTGCAGGCTGAGCATTAGCAGGCAAAACACTTGACAGAGCAGCTCCGACAAGAGCTAAACCTGTATACAGAACTTTTTTCATCTAAATACCTCATAAAAATAAATATTAATACAAGTAATTATAGTTCATGGAGGAAAGGTTTGATAAACTTTACGCCTATTTGTGACGAGGTTTCAAAAAAGCCAGCACAATTATTTTTCACTTTGCAACTAGCACATTCTTTCATAAATGTGTTTTTCCACGTTGAAATAGACTGCTTAGCATACGGCCATATCTTTCTATCACACATACATAAAGGAATATTGTAAACAGAAACACTCAATCCTTTTCTGGCCATAGATAAAACAGCATTAGAGAGTTGCGACCTATATTCGTGTGGATATGCATTAATCTCATCAAAATTATTTCTAGCATAGCCTTGAACTTCCATTCCCATAAACACATAGTGCACACAGAAAGGCAAATAGTTGTATAGATGTTCTGCCATTCGCTCAAGACTGTTGTAATTATATTTATTAACAACAATTCTTATTTCGATACTACAATTATTGGCAGCTAAATTGTATATGCCTTCAAGAGTTTTTTTATAACTCCCTTTTCTCCCTACAATTTGGTCATGTATTTCATCTATATCAGAATGTAATGAAACACAAAAAACAGCTTTATCCTCAGAAATTGCAGCAACCTCATCTGCAAATTTTGAATCGGCAAATGATTTTCCGTTTGTTAAAATCTCAGTTTGAGCTTCTGGATGTTCAGATAAACACCTTAATAGAATCGTTTTGAATTCGTCTTTTACAAGGGTAGGCTCTCCTCCTGAAATGCATATATTCTCAATTTTTTTACCTTTTAGAAGATCCAAAACATTTAATGCATCTTTTGGTAATTGAGGATCATGTTTCTGTGGCGGTTGAGGACACATCAAACATTTGCAATTACAGGATTCTGTTAAAAATAATACATTATGATAAGAATTAATTTCCCATAATATGTGCACTCTTCCGTCAGGATATATCTTTACAATGTCTCCTTCACAAAAGAATTGCGTTGCATTTTCTAGGAAAATTCCTTCAGGAAGATAAAATTTATCTTTAAATTCTTTGCTAGAAATAATTCCTCTATAGCCTATTAACCTAAATGAAGGCTTGGAATCAGTAACATATATGTAGTTTGCCCTATTGGTTAACGATCTATTATTAAAAGTAACGATTCCAATAAAAGGAGAAAAATTGTAGCAAATAGCTTTACCATTAAATCTTAACATCTCTATTCACCAAATCAGGATTCCCTGTTATCCAACTCCAGAAGATATTCATTGTTTGATCATCAGCATTTTTTACTAGCTTCAATAGACCTTCTATAATCTTTGAATACTTCCTACAAAAAGGAGAATCTATCATATTTCTCGACTCTCTTCCTGTCTCAAGGTAGTTTCGAATAGGATCACAACCACAATAATTCTGATAAGCACACCACGCACAAGGAATTGTTGTTTCAACACAAGATTGATTAATAATACTTTTTAACTTATCACCTAAAAAAATAGAGTCATAAGAATCAGTATAAACATTTCCCAAACAAAAATGACGATCTCCCATTCTTGCAAGCATTCTCGCTTCATCCGCAGGAAATACTGAGCCATCATAATCATAGATAACTCCGCTAATACCAACTCCAGCAGGAGACTGAAGATCAACAACCCCCGTTGAGAATGGAGTTAATATCCTTGCCAACAACAAAGAAGTGAAGTATTCCTGAAAATATACTTTTTTATTGATCTCAATTAAGTAGGATAATGCTTCAAAGTATTTATCTACAAATTTTTCAATATCATAGCCTAATTCATTTTTCTTTTCTGCCGCAAAACCATACGGATTAAGAGATCTTAGAAAGATGCCCTTGAATCCAAGTCGAACATACTCGTCAATAACATCTTTCATGTTGTCTAAATTTTTTGCAGAAGTTGTCATCAAGGCATTGACAGAATTATCTCCTAAAATGGAACGGGTCAACTCAAGTTTTTTTATAAATGAATCATATGTACCAGCTCCATTTATTTTTTTTCTACATGCATCATGTAAGAATTTTGGCCCATCTAAAGAAGTGGATATTGAAATACAATGCTCTTTGCAGAACAATAACTTATCTTCTGTTATAGAAGTTAAATTCGTACATATAACGAACTCAACTCTTTTATTAGTTTTCTTAACAAGCTCTTCTGCGTATATAACTGAAGAAGTAATCACATTCCAATTTAGTAAAGGCTCTCCTCCTTGAAATTCAATCTTTGGATTTTCGGTTGGAGCAAGAAATATATAATCAATGATTTTCTTTGCAGTCTCTACTGACATATCAAAACTTTTAGCATTTTCTTCAGCACAAGAAACCTGACAATAATCACAATGCTGATTGCATCGAAGAGTTATTACCATCATATGAAGAATGGTAAAATCTCTCAAAAAGGCTTTTCTAGATCTAAGCCTCAGACCAGTTTTCTTTATAGCCAAATCTAAATTATTTGTAGCCAGTAAAAGGTGAGATTTTAACTCACCAAATATAGAACTCGATGAAGGTAATTTATAATGTATAAAATCATTAAAATCATTTTCATTTAGATATAGAAAATCTCCCCCCTCATTTACCAATAAAAAGGTGTTATTTTCCGCTCTCTTAAATTGAAAAGGTAAAATTGTATATGGCTTATTCATTGATATTCTCCGCGGAAGAGAATGCATACCTTACAATATCAGCTCTTAATGAGCCAAACTCTTTTTCTAAATCTATTCTTACTTGTTGATCTAGAATGTCTTGTCTAAGTTTTTGTGATAGTTCTTCTTCACCGATTTCTATTACTTTAAGTTGATATTCATTTGTGTCTTTTAACGTTAATTCAAAATCAGCCTTACCTTTGTAAATAGACATTACTTGCAAAAGCGCTTCTTTAGAAATCACTTTATTATCAAAATCTAATGTGTATTCTTTTTTCATACTTTGGTCCTATTTTTTTCTGCAAGAATAGTAATTGTTGCTTTATTTTTCATTAACAGGATTTACTAGCTTTTCCTTACAGTAAATAATTTTAAAATTAGACAACACTTTTTTTATATATCCATACTCAGGTAGTTGAAGATAATTTGTTCCTCTTGCAGTTATTGTTTCAATATAAATAAATCCGCCCCTTACTACCGATTCAGAAAATAAAGGAATTAATTCCTTTTTATACCAATGAACATTTATAATACCGCTTAAACTTTCAGGAGGAAAAATCCATTCTTCTTGGTTAAAATCAATCTGAATAGCTTGAATCCTTGATTTATCAATATCCCCATTTATAGAAACATTTTTTCCTTGAATTATATAATTAAGAGAATCTTCATCTATATCGCAAAATATACAAGAATATCCTTTATCTACCAGAAATGCCCCATTTCTACCATAACCACAAGCAATATCAGCAATAGGAAAATCCATTGGAGGGGAAATTTTATCTATATAATCCTTAAGAATCTTTGATGATTCAGGAACAAAAGGTTTTGCGTATTTTTTCATATTAAAAGGACTACACTCTCATACTGTCATTGTTTTATTTCAATATCGCAAATAGTTGCCATCGTATTAATTACCAAAACATAATAACAAGCTATTAAACGACATGTTGTCGGCATAAAAATAACTTCGTTTAACAGGGGATTATTTTAACTATATAAATAGCAAAATGGGGGATGAGTTCTTTGCCAAAAATAGATATTGTGATGGAATATATATATGGACCCACTTAAACTTGCAAGAGATTTTGATAACTTTTTCATAACGT
>OHVH01000124.1_pt1 | contig 14868 bp, 6 predicted proteins | sample 1579361 | NCBI WGS metagenome assembly OHVH01 (sample SAMEA3882507, study PRJEB24775) | human gut metagenome | biome: human-associated habitat; feature: intestine environment; material: feces | place: Netherlands | collected 2009/2010
CTTGTGCAATACATTCCACATTGCAACGCGTCTATCGTTGTTAAGTCTTTTACCAACACATTATATTTCTTAGCTTTTAACTTAGATGAAACATCCAAAATTTTGTCTTTTACACTCAATGAACTAATTTCATTTATATCAACATAAATTGATGGTTGTGCTTCAATCCAAGGAGAAAATACACCTTTGTACTTAGGATTCTTAAGATAAAAGACAGAATGCTGTGCAAAATCTTTTAAATCTGCAAAATTATCACTAGGCACGCTTTTGTCAATAGAGAGTATATACCTAAAATAAGGTATTGCCTGAGCTATTTCTTGTATGACTTTCTTAAGGGCTTCACCTTTTGTGCTACGTGTTGCTGTCCCAACAGCAATAAAATCACCGAAATCAGCATGTCCCATACATATGCCAAAAATAGTTGGAACTTCTAAATCATATGTTATATCAAATAAGTGCCAGTCATATTGTACAGGAAATATAGAGTTTATGTATGTACTTATATCTTCCGAGATAAATATTTTTGGGGAAACTATTTTTTGAAACCATGTAAGAACAAAAGAATCTCGCTCTATAACCTCGTATAAAGATGTTAACACTGATTTAAAATAGTTACTATGAGCAGCCAATCCTGTAGATACCCCATAGAAAATGGGTCTAGGATCTTTATTCCATGGCAAATAAATAAAAGTAGATGGACATAACTTGTTTTCTCCTGTTGTTATATCTACACAATTATCCCAATAAACCACAGTCTCCTCATCAAAATTTTGAATCGTGTCATTGTTTGATTTGAAAGAAGCTATTTGTTCTTTACTAAACAAGGCAAATTCTTTCGGGTTTATTGCAGAAGCACCAAGACTTTTATAGGAAGCTTTTAACATTTGTTCTTGCTTAAACAGAGCAGGACAATATCGTTCAATAGTTTCCCCTATTGTAGTCATATAAGCATGGTACATTTCTTTACCACTTCCGCTACTTCGTCCTCCATAGCGGGCACCTCCTAAGATTGTTGTGTCACAAGGAACAATCCCAAAGCTATTGCACAAAGGATCTTCATTCATTCTACAAGCTCTACTAATAGAACGAAGGATACCATTTTGATATGATATAAGTTTTTGACTTTTAAAAGCCATATTCTGTATATAACCCATAACTTTATTATTTATTAAGAGTAATCATCTCCAACCATGGAGAATATGCATATTGTATTTTTGGATTACAATGAATACATAAAGGGTTTTTCAAAAAATAATGTTTTGTTATACTGTAACTTGTCGTATCAAACAACAAAACATTTTTCCATGTTTCAGGAACTCCTATACCCAAAATATATTTATTAATATCCAGTAAAACAATATTGGCAACGATGTCATCATACGGAAATGCACAAAGATTGTTTTTTGAGAAAGCATTATGTTTTAACAAATAATTTCTGTATGCATCAGTATAGACTTTATTATAATCATTGCTAGCAATTCTACTTTCCAAACACTCGTAGCATCCTGTTTCTTCACCATGAAAAAGCGGACCTATACTGTAATGATTACTATCAATCATGCCATCGATAAAAATCCACGGTTTATTTTGTTCAAGCATTAATTGATTAAACAATGAAAGCAAACGAGGATTCCAATAATATGCATCCATTACATAAAAGTCATATAAGTTGGAAATTTCTTTAAGCCTTTTCTCGGAGAAGTCCTCATTTGGAATCCAAATACCATCAACCTTTGTATAGCCAAATTTTTGTGCTTTTTCCAGAAAGCATTTGCCTAATTGTTGGTGACCAACGAAACAGATTTTACAATCACTTGGTATAGGAGATAATCCATGCCAAAAAGCAAACGAACCTTTCTGATTTTCTAAACCTGTTGAAACATCAGTATAGTTTGAACTATTTAATAAAGAGCATTTTTGTAATTCTTGTACAACATCTAGGACTTTACTTTGGTTATATGCCTTTAATTCTTCTCGAATCTGAGCAAAGCTATGAATATCTTCTTTTTCATACATTTTAAGTATGCTCAAGAAAATTTTCTCCTCATCTGAATCGGAAAATTCAAAGACAAGAGTATCACTTTTAGTTCTTACTTGATACGCATTATTTTGAGAGTCGAAAAATATATCAAATTGCTTCATATGTTCTTGAATTTTAGTTAAAGGCGAGGTAAAACTTAGTTATTTTACCTCGTCAATAGGAATAGTAAATACTACTCAGATGCACAACTACAACAACAGCAGCAACAAGAAACAGAAATGTTTACATTGTCTGCTGCAGCTACGGCCTGAACCGTAGAATTTGCAATTAATCTTCTAACCTTCATAATCCTTATTATTTTGCACTAAGCCTATTTTTCACCTTTCCAACAAGTAAGGCCTTTAACTTGCTTGAAAATTTAAACAACCAACAATCTAAGCATTTATTAGACGTAATTGCTTTGGTGTTTTTTCCTGACTTCGTCATCGTGTCACCCAAAAGTCTTCGTCAAAGAGTTTTGCTATTTTCTGATGTCTTGCCATCAGCATTGTTTGGGTGTAAATCTCCTTGTTCAGAGGTAGCTTAATTTGTATTGTTGTGATTGTCTTAGCCAATGCCAGCACCTTGTCTACGCTCATCTTGATCTCTGAGACTTTCAACATGCGCTCCAATTCCTTGTAGACTTTCAAAGCTACAAAGCAGATGCATATATGAGCTTCGATGCGTCTGCGTGTAAAATGAAACATTGGGCGTATCTCTATCTTTGATTTTGCTATACGGAAAGCCCGTTCTACGTGCCAAAGGTTGTGATATGCTGTATATACATCCTGTATTGGTATATCCGTATTGGTGAGATATCCTTTTAGGCCGTCCCATTTGGAGTCGTCGGCAATACGGTCATAATTGATGGCGACTTTCACCTCACCATCCATGGATAAGAACTTATTGTAACCTCTCTTGTTGATGTTGCCTTTCGTAAGCGCGCCATGCTTGTAAGCCTTTTCCAACCTGCGTATTCCCTTCTCCCGGTTATAGGCATCTTTCTTTGCGCGGTCATCTGTATAGCCGACCAGGAGACGGCGTCCGCCTCCTTTGTCATATTCTACCATCTGGCAGTCGCGCTTGGGCTGTTCCAGTATCCAGTTCTTGACTTCCTGACTTTCATTCTTTATCTTCGCACCTATTATATACTTGTAGCCGTGCGCCTCAAGTTCCGCTATATTTGCATTGTTCATCAGACCGGAGTCAGCCACCACAACGAAATTTTCCAAACCGTATTTGCTTACAAACTCGTTTATCGTCGGCAGCATCGTGTGACCTTCATATTTGTTGCCCTCATGAATGCAATAGGCAAGCGGATAGCCGCCCAAGCTTACAAGCAAGCCGAGTATGATTTGAGGATTACTGTGTCGTCCCTCTTTCGAAAAGCCAGTCTTGCGTAATTCGTCCTCATAATCCGCTTCAAAGTAAAGTGTGGTGACATCATAGAATAACACACCGATATTTCCACCGAACAGTTTCGCAGTATGGCGCACGCTTATGTCCTGTACGATTTCGTGCTGATGGTCGCTAAGCTTGTCAAGATAGCGATAGATCTTTGAGAGATCCACATCCTCGTCAAAGTGGTTTTTCAGATATTCCACCGTAGCAGCCTTGCTCGTTGGATATGCCAAACGGGCCTTTACAAGCTTGCGGAATACATCATCGTCAATACGGTTGAAACCAATCCTGTCAAACGTGCGGTCCAATATCAAGTCGCATCCGTTGAGAAGGATGTTGCTGACGTTGGACAGAACACGGCGGACTTCTTCTCGCTCACGGTCACACGCTTCACGCTCCTCACCATACAAATCGAGTTGTGGATGCCGCCGGGATTTTTCCTTGGAAATCCATTCTTTTGCTTCATTGACAAGATTTTCGACCTCATCTTCACTATATGCAACACCAATCGTTGCAAGTTCCTTCATCTTGCCACCGATTTTCTCAACAACAATAACTCCGATATTGCCAGATGGATATTTCTTTTTGCGGACAAACATAGTTAAAATATCTTTCGTGTCACCCAATATTAGGTGACACAAAGATACAAAATATTGTTTATCAACCAGTTATAAAATACGTATTTTGTGAGTGACGAAGTCAGGAGGATAGTGGTTGATACTGCTGGAGTTACTTCCTTTTTTTTGCCGAATATGCCTAAGAAACCTTTTCGTTTTGGCTTTTTGGACTGTTCCTGCACACTTTTCTGTACAATAACCGGAATTTGATTGGCTATCTTCTTGTTAATAGATTGTTGTTCATCCATTAACCGGACTATCTGGAACATCTGTCGTTCCTTATCCTCTAAAAGACTGCGCACACTATCGATGCGCTCTGCTGGATAGGTGGCCTTGAAACGGCAGAGCATACTGTCCATTGCCATACGCCGTGCATGGTAATGCTCGATATCTTTATCGTTCCATTCCAGTATTGTTTCACCCAATAGAGAAAATTTTATCATTTGAATATTGATATTGTTTATTTCTTTTCGGAGCTCGTCTATTTTTTTATTGCCAAGTTCTAATGCTTCTATCTCCTGCCATTCATAGAGGCTATTATATGCCATACATCCGATAAGAATGGAGATAAGTATATATCCCAACTGTATTGCCTTATAGAAATTTCCTGACCGCTCCATTATTTTGATGACATTGATTTTTGGAACATGAATAAAAGTTTATCTTTTTCGTTCATGCGGATATTATCAGAATAATCGCCTTTTGTTATTTGATACCCGCATGGCTTGACCATAAAAACGCCTAAGCCCTTAGTGTATGAACTTACTTCTGAGGCGTAGTCTTTACTTGTATTTAATGGAACTTTCCCTTTAATATGACACCACTCATTATTGCAACTGATGTCTTCAATCTCAGACATCATTTTTTGCAAATCTGTAATAGCTTTGGAACTTGCCGCTTGGGGTATCTGCAACTCAAAACAGAGCATCGGTTCGAGAATGTCCACACCTGACTGTTGCAAGGCCAGCCTGAAGACATAAGGGGTCAGCTGTCTGAAATCAGCAGGTGTACTTACCGGGCTATAATACTCGGCTTGAGTAAAAGTTACTTTCAGATCTGTCACTTCCCATCCATGTAAACCAGATTGGCAAGACATACGAATCCCTTCAAAAACGGCATTTTGAAAAGAATGGTTCAGATAACCATAGGAGATGTCACTTTCGATTTGCAACCCTGCCCCTAACGGTAAGGGTTCAAGAGTCAGCCCTATTGTGGCCCAGTAAGGGTTGGGTGGTACTTCGATCTGAATAATCTTATTGACCTTTTTTATAGGTCGTTCTTTGTAGATAGTCTTGATCTCATCAAAATGGACCTTTACGGAAAATCGTTCTTCCAGCAATGTCTGTATGATTTCCTTTTGGGTCAAACCATATAACGAGATTTCCAATTCATCACTATATGAGTTTATGGAAAAGGACAAAGACGGGTCTTCAATCCACAATGTATTCAGAGCGGATATCACCTTGCTTCTCTCTTCGGGCTTATTTGGCCGGACGGAGGATTTGAGAGCGGGATGCTGATGAGATAATCCTTGAATCAAACAAGGTTTAGCACCTAAATAATCTCCGATTCGAAAATCTTCTATATCTTCTACAATCGCGATATCATTGGCACCCACTTCATCAACATTTATCTCTCTGCCCTGATAAATAGTCTTTAGATTTTTAATCTTGATGAATTTTTCCGAATCGTTGATTCTTACAACGTCTCGAAGTCTCAGACTTCCGTCAATTATTTTAAGAAAACTTCTTTTATGCCCTTTGGGGTCATGCTCTATCTTATAGAGATAAGCTGAAAGTCTGTTTGAGACTGATGCCGGAGGAAGTATAAAAGAAGAAATGGCGTCCAACAACTCATTGATACCGATATTGAACATTGCTGATCCATGTAGCACCGGATAGACTTTGGCTTTTGCCACAAGAGCGATTATCGTATTCCAATAATCAGCCGGTGAAATTTCGCTATCCGCCAAATATCGTTCTAATATATCGTCGTCATGGTTGCATACAAATTCTTTGTATTCTTCCTTTATATATGTTTGGGAGCAAACCGGATAAACCGATCCATCGACAACAGTTTGCATAAACAGGACATCTTGCGACAGATTTGTTTTTATATCCATATACAAACGCTCCAAATTCACACCGGCACGGTCAATCTTATTGATAAATATAATTGTCGGGATTTGCAGCTTTTGTAAAGTACTGAACAGCAACTTTGTCTGCGCTTGTATGCCTTCCTTTGCGGATAAGATGAGGACTGCTCCATCAAGCATTTTGAATGTCCGCTCCACTTCCGCAATAAAATCCATGTGTCCCGGAGTGTCAATGATATTGCATTTCACTCCATTCCAGATAATAGATGTCGTAGAAGCCCGGACAGTAATTCCTCTACGTTTCTCTATATCCATAGAGTCCGTTATGGTGTCACCATTATCCACACGGCCGCACTTTTCCGTTGCTCCACTGGCAAACAGCAGATTCTCGGTTACGGAAGTTTTTCCTGCATCAATGTGAGCAAGAATTCCTAAATTTATAATATTCATTTGGATTAAGCAATAATATACTACAGTAGATGCATTGTCGAAACGCACCTTTTAATACCTCCTCGTAGCATATGAGAACTACAGGATTACTAACTCGTATTAATATGTATATTATTACTGCCGCATAACGATTACAAAATTACACAAAAAAATATATCTAACAAAAGTGGGAGGATTTTTTAACTTTTTACCATAGACATTTTATTAGGGAAGCGTAGGTTCAACTGGCAAGTACAAATAAGTAGAAATGTTTGAACAACACCGTTTTAGGAAGTTGAAAAATCAAGTTTCTCTCTCGGTATAGCGTTTATTTTGGCCAATATCTTCTTTAGTTTGGCATTTGAGTATTTCCCATTCGTGTTCTATTTAGCTCCTTTTATGAGTATGTAGCAAGTTGCTTATCAAATTCAGCCTCTTTGAGGGTCAAATATGGTTTTGCAAATGGTGACTGACAAGACATAAACAAGGTCAGCAGGAATTTTTTACATAAATGGACATGAATGTATATAACCTAAAATAAGAATAAATTTTAATAAGGGCTGCCCAAAAAGAAAAAAATGCAGTTGCCATCCTATAGATACTTGCAGAAAGGATAAAATTTACTTTTAGACCTTTTGGGATAGCCCTTATTAATACTTCAGATAAAATTCCTTAGGTTATATTTTCAATCCTTTGGACCGGGTTTCCTCCTTGGCATACAGTCCCGGACGCCCGATTATGACATGGTTGGCAACGATACTATCCGCCGGACTGCGTATCTGCGGCGGTGCATTTTCGGGATATTGCGCCTGCCTGTTCCTCACATCTTCCGCTTCCGGCTTGAGCTGTTGCCCTTCATTCTCCTTTTCTGCGACTTCGGGCGTGGGTGGCGCAAGCTCCAGCTGAATTTTTCGGTCAAGGGCGGCAAGTTCGGACTTCAACTGCTTCAGCTCGTCCTCCTTCTTCCACACCTTACCCGCTATCTCCTGTAACTGCGGTATCTCCATCTCCAGCACCTCGTTCTTCGCCTTGTACTGGTCGATGATGGAGGGTATCCTCTCCATCGCGTTGAGGAAGTTGCGGGCGGCGGCCAACGGGTCAGCCATCGCCAGATGCCCGTTGTTGTAGGTGTACTTGTAGTTCCCCTCGACCACGAAGCGGTTGTCGGTGAACTCCAATCCCTCTTTGAGTATCCTTTCGCTCACCACCTTTATCGGAAAACCGTAAAGTTCACCGACCTGCGTGTACAACCCTCCGGTCGTGGCATTCTTGGCTATCTCCTGCAAACGCTTTCCGATGACCTTCTCATCGGCGGAATCCACTCCGTCCACCTTTATTATATTAAGGCGGTTGCCCTCCTTGTCGGTCTGCACCACCGACAGGAAGCGGTTCCAGTCCTCCGTCATGGCATCTATGAAAGCCGTGTTGTTGCGCAACTCGCCGGTCTTTGACTCCAGCTTGAACTCCGAATCACGCTTGCCCTTGTTGAACGACTTGCGTTCCCCTTCGAGCGAGGCGATACGCTTCTCTAATTTCGCCTTATCCAAAAGGTCGGTATTGCCGGAGAGCAACGCCATATACTCCGAGAAGTTCATACCCGATTTTTCGTCCATTGCTCCCTCGTCGATGGTACGTGCGCCCATCGCTCCACTTTTGAGCTGCGATATGAACGTCTGCTTGCAGTGCAGCAGATTGAACTTGTAGCTGTCCAGCGACTTTTCCACCGCGTAGATGATGATATCCACGTTGTTCTCGGCAAAATGCTTAGCAATCTCGTTCCCGGCTCTAACACCCCGTCCGTCACGCTGTTGCAGGTCGGACGGTCGCCACGGTGTATCAAGGTGATGGATGGCGACACATCTTTTCTGCGCATTCACGCCCGTTCCGAGCATACTTGTGGAGCCGAACAGCACTCGCACTGTCCCTGCGTTCATGGCATCTATCACCGCCTTACGAGCCTTATCCGTCTTACACTCCTGAATGAAGCGCACCTCACTTGCCGGTATGCCGTAATCCTCCACCAACTTGCGTTTTATCTCGCTGTACACGTTCCATCCTTCCCCCGGCTGATATGTCCCCAAGTCGGAGAACACGAACTGCGTTCCTTTGTGCGCATCGTATTTGTGGTAATACTCCGCAAGCATCTTGGCGCAATGCGAAGCCTTGTTGTCGGGATGGTCTTCGTAATGCGGGTCTATCATGCGCATATCAAGAGCCATCTTTCTCGCGTAGTCGGTGGCGATGAGCATCTTCGCCTTTTCCTCCGTTTCCGAAAGCGGCAGTCTGCCCAACAGGGTGGCATCGCCAGTCTTTGCGAACTGCATCAGTTTCTGTATGAAGTCCTCCTGTTCCGGCGTTGGCGGTATGTGGTGCAGTATCTCGTTCTTGGCAGGACGGTCAACGCCCACATCCTCCGCCGTGCGGTAGTCCGTGATTTCATTATAGAAGGCGGCAAGCTCCGGCACTTTGATGAAGTAGCGGAAACGCTCCTTCTGGACCACATTGTTCGTCACGTTAAATTCAAAATCCGTCGTCTTCTTGGCAAATATCGCCGCCCAAGCGTCGAAACACCTTATGTCCTGCCGTTCCAGCTCCTTCGGGCGCAGGTACTTGAACAGCAGGTACAATTCAGTCAGTGAGTTGCTGATAGTCGTGCCGGAGAGGAAGGTCGCACCCAAGTCTTTTCCTGTGCGCTCCTGTATGGTGCGTATGGCAAAGAGCATGTTAAGTGCCTTCTGGCTTCCCTCGCTGTTTCCCAATCCCGCCACACGGTCGTGGCGCGTGTTGAAAGTCAGATTCTTGAACTGGTGGCTCTCATCTATGAAGATGTGGTCGATGCCCATCTGCTTGAAATCCACCACGTCGTCCGTGCGTGACTTTATGGCGTGTTCCACCTTCTCCAGCTTCGCTTCAAGGTTGTGCTTGCGCTTCTCCAATCCTTTCAGCATCGCCCGCGACACGTTCTTTCCCTGCTGCCGTAGCACTTCGAGGTTTTCCTCCACCGTGTCAAGCTCTGCTTGCAGGATGCGCTGCTGCAATTCCGGCGACTGCGGTATCTTGCCGAACTGGTCGTGCGACATGATGACGCAATCGTAGTCGTTGTTCTTTATATTATTGAAGAAGCGCACACGGTTGGCGGTCGAAAAGTCCTTCTCCGAAGCGTACAGAATACGTGCGTTGGGATATGCCGCCTGATAGGTGGCTGCAATCTCCGCAACGTTGGCTTTCAGCCCGATAATCATCGGCTTGTGCGCCAAGTTCAGACGCTTCATTTCATGCGCTGCAATACACATTATCAGTGTTTTACCTGTTCCGACTTCATGGTCGCATATTCCGCCGCCATTCTGTTTTATCATCCAGACGCAATCCTTCTGCGACGGGTAAACGCTCTTGATTCCCCGGCTTGCCAGCCCTTTCAGATTGAGGTCGGGGAAAGTCTGGTGCGAGCCGTCATACTTCGGGCGCACGAAACAGTTGAACTTGCGGTTATACATCGTCGTCAGCCGTTCCTTGAACTGCGGCGACTGCTCTTCGAGCCATTCGGAGAAGCCGTTTCGTATCTCGTCAATCTTGGCGTTGGCGAGTTGTATTCCCTCGCTGTCGCGCATCTTGATGTCGTTGCCATGCTCGTCCTTGCCGATGGACTTCATCATGTCAGGGCAGGTGTTGTGCAGGGCGTGTTTTAGGAGGTGCATACCGTCATAGTTCCGGTAATACCCCTTCACCAGAAACTCGTCCGTGATTTTCATGGTGCGGTAGCCGCACACCACCGAAAACTCGTCCATGCTTGCGGAATAGGCGATTTTCACCTCCGTGTCGAACAGCCGGCTCATGTAGGCGGCATAGACACCCGTCGGAATCCAGCGTTCCCCGAAATTGAAGTCCAGATCCTCGAAGGCGATGCGCTGCGGCTCGGCATCTTTCAGAGCCTCCAACGCCTGCTTCACCTCCGGCATACGCTCATTTTCGGGATTGTCACCCATCCATGCCTCTATGCGTTCCGCTTTCTCTATGACATTTCCGGCGATGAAACGGTCTTTGATTTCGTAACCGGTCACGAGCGGATTGTAGTAGATGCGCCCTTGCAGGGCAGTGAGCAAATCCTCCGCCGTGCTGTCGGTTATCTCCCGCATATAGTCGAGATTGACCGTACCATATTTGTTGAGCGACGCAGACAGGGCTTCTTCGGGAGAGCCTACGTTGGCATGGCTCTCCACCGCTAAGGAAACGGGACGCTCGAAGATGTCCGCCTTGACAAACTTTCCGTTCTTCACCCGTTCCAGCGAAAGGATGTCGCGCCCGCCCGCATCCATCATCACTAACTTCACGTTCTGCTTGGCGTTGAGGTTGCCGTAGCGCATGACAAACTCATCGTAACAGGTATTCAGATGCTCTCGCCACGGAACATTTGCCTCGCGCCGGAGCGATTCATAACGGTACAGACGCTCGTAGGCGTCACGCAGCGACACATACAACAACGCCTTTTCCTTCTGGTATCCTTTCAGGTCGAGCGGCTGGAATGTAGCCCCGTATGGTGTGATGTCCTTCAGATAGCCGATGTTATGACGTCCCCAATCTGTCACTAACGACCCTTCGCGCAGGTGCATCTCCGGCGTGCGGTGGTAGGCACGCGGAGAAAGGTCCACGACTTCCTCCTTCGGCTTTTCCGCTTCGATGTCGGGGAAAAGGAAAGTCCCCACCGCTTCCGATGGGGTATCTGTAACGGCAGGTGCGGCGACTGCCTCCGGCTGTGTTTCCTCCTGTCGTGGCTGCTCACGGGAAGTTTCCGGCACGGCTTTCACTTCCGTCTTTTCCGCCACTTGTTTCTCGTTATGCTGCCTTGCCAGTTCCCGAAGTTCTTTCCTACGCTCCGGCGTCAAACCCATCATCATTTCATAGAAACCGTTGATGGGAGGATTGGTATCCCAGTCCAGTGTGGCATAGATGTCGTCCGGGTCGGCAGGCTTGGCGGTGTTCTCCGCTGCGGGTTTTGCAGTTGGAGCTGTCGGTGTAACCGTGACTTTCGGTTTGGGCGGAGTGGACTTTGCCGTAACTGCCTTTTTCACCGTCTTTTTCTTTTTGGAGGTTTTCGGTTGGCTGACCTCTTCCGTCATCCCCCAGAGGTCAAGCAGGGTGAGCTGCACGCCTGCGGAATATTGCGGGCGCGGTTCTATCTCCGGCTTTTCATCTGCGGGTTGCGGCTTTTCTGTCGGAGTTTCCACCGTCTGCGCCGAGGATACTGTTTCCAATTTTATGGCAGGACGCTCTACTTTATTTTGAACGGCAACTTTTTCTTCCGTTCCTGCCTGCCGGATTGAACCCGAATACAAGCGCATGGCAAGCCTGTAATGGAAATCCTCGTCGAGCATACGGCGCAAATCCCCGGCGATGCCTGCTGCCTTGCCCTCGTGCAGATAAACCATAGCGGGCTTCCCGTAGGGGTCTGTGTCAAGTTTCGCCATCGTATGCACGATGCGTTCCGGGTGGTGGATGAAATAGGCGTTGTCGGTCAGGGCGGTTTTCGTGTCCGTCTGTATCACGGTCATCAGCCGCTCGTCCTGCGACATTTCCTTCTTGCTGAGGTTCTTTTGCAGGACAATCAGGTCACTGCCCACCTCCGTGCCCGCGTTGTCCGTGAACAGGTTGTTGGGCAGGCGTATCGCGGATACCAGATTGGCCTGACTGAACAGCTCGTTACGCACGGAGGTCTTGGTGCTATTCAATACCCCTTGCGAGGTGATGAACGCCACGATACCGCCGTCACGCACGGCATCCAGTCCTTTGAGAAAGAAATAGTTGTGGATGGTTTTCTGGGCGGAGCGTCTGCCGAAAGAGTCGCTCCGCTGAAACTCCGCGTCGAACACGGCAATGTCACCGAACGGAATGTTGGACACCGCCAAGTCGAAATAATTGTTGAACGGTCTTTCGATTTTCTCAAAACCGCAGGTGCGCATTTTCTGGTCGGGATAGAGATGCCTCAAGATTGTACCCGTGAGCAGATCCTTCTCGAAAGCCATCACGTCCGCACCGGGGCTGTGCCGTAGCACGGAATCCACGAACACGCCGACACCTGCCGACGGTTCGAGCATACGGGTGGGACGGACGCTGTAATCCGCCAGCACGTCCGCAAGGGTGTCGGTTATCTCTTTGGGGGTGTAGAAAGCGGTCAGCACGGACGCTTTCAGCGAATCCACAAACCGCTTGTACTCTGTTTCGTCCTTGCTGTTCTCACGGATAAGCCTGTGCAGCTCCACCGTCGGGGCGAACAGTTCGAGGTCGGATTTCGCCCACCGGACGGCATCCGTCAGTTCCTTTGCAGGGTTGAGGATACATTTCAGACCGCCGAAACCGCAGTACCTTTGAAGTATGGCACGCTCTTCGGTTGTCGCTGTCCTATTTTCCCTGTCAAGGATGAATGCCGTCCGTATCGCCTCGATGTTGTCCCGCAGTTTCTGTTTGCGGTTAAACGCCATATTCGTCTAAGTAAAGGACGGTTGCTCCCGTCAGCTCCGTGTAGAGCAGGTCGTAATCGGAAGACAGGGCGAAATTGTCATCCGAGAGGTCATAGACGGAGAACACGTTGCCGACAAGCGGCAGCAGTTTCAGGACAAAGGCTTCACGCTTCTCTTCCGGCACTTCATCGGAAAACTCGTTCTCCACGACTTCGCGGAGGATGTCGTAACGGGAATAACGCAGCCCGCGCAGCAGCGTGTCCATAGCCAGTTCCTGCGCACCGTCGGCGGGATAGCCTTCGAGCCGAGCCTTTTCATACGTTTCGGCGGCACGGTCGGCCCGTTCCCGTATGAAAGCGGTGTCGTCAGCCTGTTCAAACTTGTTCGTGCGGAGATAGTCCAGCAGGTACAGACCGTAATAGGAAAAGTCGGTCTGACCCTCGTTTTTCTTCTTGTTGTTCATTACTTTGGATTTAGCGGATTGATAATTAACGGGATAATCGGTTGGAAAAAGGAAGAAAAAGGCACTCGGTATCCCTCCGAGTGCCACCACTAAATCCAAAGTATGAGTGTAATCCGGTATCGAAGAACAATTCATTACTCTGAACAAGTGGCAAAGTTAATACTATTTCTTCCGTCCTGAAAATTTCTTGTCCTTTTTAGCCTCCGGGAACACAAAAGTCGTGTTATATTCCCCGTCAAAGGCGACAACAGCATCGAAACTCTTGCCCTGTTTGCTCTTGAACCCTTTGAGCAGCTTGGTATGCCCTTCGGTGAGCAGGTCTTTGATTTCATCGTCGGACAGGGTGCGTCCCGCTTTCAGCCGGAACACGGGCAGTCCGCACTCCGTGTTGTCGCAGCGTACCACCTTGCCGTAGAACCGCATCCTGCCCGTGCCACACTTGGGACACGCGCAGCCGGAGTCACGGCTGCCGAAGAGCTTGTCGCACGAGATCAGTTCGGAGGTTATCTCACGTGTGTACGCCTCTATCTCCTTGCGGAAGGTGTCGTCGGACAGTTCCCCGCGCTCGATACGCGCCAGCTCCTTTTCCCATTCGCCCGTCATGGCAACATCGGCGATGCGCATCGTCTTGACGACGGAATTGAGGGCAAGTCCTTTTTCGGTGGGAACAAGCGACTTCTTGCAGCGTTCCATGTAACCGCGCTTGAAAAGCGTTTCGATGATGGAGGCGCGTGTGGCGGGAGTACCGATGCCGCAGTCCTTCATCGCCTGCCGCAGTGCGTCATCCTCGATTTCCTTGCCCGCCGTTTCCATTGCGGACAGCAGGGTATCTTCGGTGTAGACTTTCGGCGGCGAAGTAAAGCCCTGCTTTTTCTCTGCCCGTACCACCGAAAGGACAGTTCCCTGCTCCATCTTTTTGGGGAAAGGCACATCTTTATCCTTTTCCGGCTCAGCGAACGGAACGGGCTTTGCCGTGTATCCGGGCTGCAGAACATCCTTATATTTTGCCGTGAAGTTCCTGCCCTGACAGCATACCGTCACCAGAACATCTTCGTAGATGAACGGCGGCTGTACAGCCTGCACCAGTTTCCAGATGATAAGCGAAAGAATCCTCTGCTTGGTTTCGGGCAGCTTTTCCTTGTCACACTTTGCGCCCTGCATCGTCGGCAGGATTGCATGATGGTCTGTGACCTTGCTGTTGTTGATAACGCAGCTTACATCCACGGTCTGACCATCCAGAGCCAGCACCAGAGATTCCACCGTTCTGCGCATATCCTCGGTTACAAACTGGCTGTCCGTTCTGGGATATGTCACCAGTTTTTCCTCGTACAATTCCTGCGCCGCCTGCAAGGTCTGGCTGGCGGTCGTGCCGTAATAGCGGCTTGCTTCTC